>ERZ841116.1535-NODE-1535-length-11098-cov-39.273024_pt1 | contig 11098 bp, 7 predicted proteins | sample MGYA00519875_ERZ841116 | MGnify/ENA primary metagenome ERZ841116 (study PRJEB31850, sample SAMEA3708889) | human gut metagenome | biome: human gut; feature: human-associated habitat; material: faeces | place: China | collected 2014 ... | reverse complement strand
GGAATTCGGGAGAGAAGAGGATGCGATTGTCATTGAGGGTTTTGCGCAATTGCTGCGTGTAGCCAACGGGAATCGTCGATTTGATGACGATCCAAGCGTGCGGCGAATACTGGCGGACTGACGCAATCGCAGCTTCGACGCTGGAAGTATCGAAATAATTCTTCTTCTCGTCGTAATTCGTAGGCGTGGCGATTACAGCGAGATCGGCATCCGTGTACGCTTCCTGCGCGTCGATGGTGGCGTGGAAATCGAGCGGACGCTCGCCAGATGCGTTCCCCACCAGGAAATCGGTGATTACCGGATCGACGATAGGACTCTTGCCGTTGTTCAGCAATTCGACCTTCGCCGGAATGATGTCGAGCGCATGCACCTCGTTATGCTGGGAAAGCAGCAACGCGACGGACAATCCAACATAGCCGGTTCCTGCAACCGCGATCTTCATAACCAAACTGCCTTTCCCATTGCTGCCGTAATCCTAACCTATTGTAGACGGGCCACTCCGGCAGATCGACAAAGCCGGTGTCTTTCAGGTAATTCTTGCCGACACTCATGTCATATTGAATGAGCTGATAGTCATGGAGTAATTGCTTGGCCTGCTTCGAGAGATTCTTTTTCTTGATGAGATTGCCGTTCGCGTCCAGATAGGTCGGAGCGCTGCTGCCTGAAGAATCCGGCACGGACATTGCCTGGTGCATTTCAGTGAGAAACGCAAGACACGGACTGACTTTTGCATTAAGATGTTCGGCGAGCTGAACGGAGAAATAGTTGGATGATGTGTAGTCGCTGGAAACGGCGTCAAGCTTTGTGTTAGTCGAGCATGATGCTTGGTTGGGCCAAATGAAATAGTCAGTCTCATGCAATCCGAGGATGTTCTTTTTATCAAAATATGCGGTGGAATAAAAGCCTGGCAAATGGTCGCCGTAGAACAGCACGGTAATTGGGTGGTTAACCTCATTAAGCTGGCTTGAATCGTCAGAGCAAGTGCAACACCGTTGAATGGTGGACTTCCCAGGGTGTCCGGTATCCATGGCGTTTGCGTGGTCTGTGATCGATGGCATCGTACACGGCCCGGACCTCCTGCTCGCCGACGGCGGTGAAGCCGGCGCCCTTGGGGAAACACTCACGAATCAGCCCGTTGGTGTTCCCGTTGCCGCCGCGCCGCCATGGATGGAGGGACAGGGCGAAGCAGAACACCGCGCCGGTGGCCTGTTCGACCTTCTCGAAGTCAGCGAACTCCATACCCCGGTCCAGGATCACGGTCCGGCTCCCCGGATGCCTTCGGAGCGCGCCGATCCCCACATCGGCAACGTCGCGTCTGGCATGCGCGGCACAGCGTCCTCCGGAGAGCAGACCGCTTCTGCGGTCCACGAGCGTGACGAGGCACGCCCCGGCGCCTTTGCCGACGACGGCGTCGCCTTCCCGGTCGCCGAGCCCGGAACGTTCCCCCCACGATCTCGGGACGTTGCCCGATGGGACGGGCGCCCGGGATCTCGCCACGCCGTTCCTCCGGCCCGCCCCTCCCGTGCCGGCGTTTGCCTTTATGACGCAGACGCGCCCTGATTCCACGGCGGGCACGCGTCAGGCCGGGTGGATCAAGCCGCCGCTCGTTGATCGCCCGGTGGATCGCGGACGCAAAGACCATCAGTCCCGGCCGTTCGACCGCGATCCCGCCCGCGATCCGCCCGGGCGACCAATGCTCCCGCACGACAAGACGCCGCACAAGCCCCGCCCCTCGCTCGCCGTCGAGGATCCCGGGCCGCACGCAGGAAACCCTTCGGGACTCGCGGCCACGCTGGGCGGTCGATGCACGATGGCACCGCCCCGAGCTAACGGCGAACGAGTTTCCGGCCATCTCCTTGCTGACGGTCGCTTCGTCTCCGCCCGCCGCTCCGGCCATCCCGCCGCAGCCCCCCGCGCCTCAGCAACACGATTTCCTCGCGCTCGGCCAAGGCAAGGCGGGCGTACCGGCCCATGGGACCTCCCGATACCCGGTTGCCGTAAGCAAACACCATCGTACCGGGAACCCATGGGCCCACATCATCCACAAGCGTTGCACCAGCAATGAAAAATCAAGGAACTAATAGTTGGAAAGGCTTTGGCAAGGAAACGTATTGGAACGAGTACTGGCGAGAAGGCGATACGGTGGTTCAGTACAAGTGCCGCAAGGCGAAGTTCTTCGATGGTGATGAAAATGTTCACGACGAAGACAAAACTGAGGTTTGTTCTTGGGCTGTAGGAGATCTCTCCATGCCGGAATGGCTAGAGCAATACCTGTAATTGAACTTGTCTTGGGAATTTGTGCAGATCTAGCGTTCTTGCTGCAAGGGTTTGAGAGGGCGTGGTGGTCGAGTTGAATCTGTGGTAATGAGAGTGGCTTATGCCTGTGGTTTGTGCGTGGCCTATCTTGTGCCCTCTGCTTATTTTGCTACTTGGTATCGGATACTTTTTTGGATATCGTCACCGATGTGTTAGGCGTCGATGAGTGGGGTATTAATCGGCTTCTGATTAGTTAATGCTGTTCAGAGCCACTTATCATAGAAGAGTAGTCTCTCATACATTGAGTAATGGAAAGGACTGCTGATGGCAAGGAAGCTTGAAGTTTCATCGCGATACGGGGGTGCTTTGCTTTCCGTTGAATATTCTCTGGAAAGCGTTGACACCAAGTGTGTAGAAGCAGGTGCAAGCATTGCCGGAGGAGCGAGGGGCTTTGAAGACGGGATTTACATCGAGTATATCGAAGAAGATATTGGTGGTGACAAGCTCCAAGATGATCCCTTGTTTGACTATAAAATAGCTGCTGCCTGTGGCGTGATCGCGGGATTGTGCGATTCATTCTTTGTTGGCAAGTTTTCGTTAGACAGAGCCAGCGAATGGGGTTCAAACAGGGTAAACGAGTTTGTTATCTGGGTCGCAAAACAGCATTCGAATTTCAAGGGCGAGTCTCTACATGATGCGATTGCTTTCTTGGAGAAAGAACATCCGTTTGTCGGCGATAAGGTCACAGCGGATATGGGTGGTGGTTTGCAGCATCATCTCAGGGATTTTTCCCATCACTTTTCTCCGGTGGGGCTTGCGTTCTCGGTGCTTACTCAGTTCACAGGGAAGATATACGGGACGGATCAGTACGGTGAGTTCATCGCAGTTCCTGTGGATGCGCGATGGTTTGATGAGGGGTTGATTGGAGGGGGCTTCTGCGAGAAGCTGTTCTTGGGCATTGTGGGTTGGTTCTTCCACATGGTATCCGATATGGCAGGCTCTAGTTCGAATCCTGGTGCAGGTACAGGAATCCCGGGTCCTATCCTTTCCCTGATGAAAGAGCTTTCCGCCCTTCCTGTGTTCAGGAATGCTATGGACCCTGACTTGGGGTTGCGTAAATTCATTGCAAAGATGTTCAACGGGACAGTCTTTGCGCGAGTCGATGCGGATGGACATAAAGAGTCGCGAAGGTTTAACCTCCGTACCGAGATTGGTGTCGTATATGAGTTGGGACGTCAGTCTCTTCCTGTGCTGTTGAACGAATGCTTGACGCGCTGCTGCTATTTCCTCCGTCAACTTTACCTTGAGGTGAGGCGGATTGATGTCAGGTCGTTGGGTGACTTGAGGAAGCTAGATGTAGCTGAGTTCCTTCTGTTCAATAATCCCAGAGTCGTGCGCATGATGTCCATTGCTTCGGCGACTTTCACTGCGGTTGATACAGTTGATGCCGCCATTCGGGCTGTACTGGTCGGGTTACAGGATGAGCCGAAAGAAGGCGTCAAGGAATTCATTCTGAGAATCAATTACGTGGGTGTTGCCCGCTTGGTCTTCGCGGTGGGCGTCGATGCCAAAACAGTGTGGGAGCACAGGGGCGAGCATGCGAGATCGCAACAGGAGGATGTGGCTGACGGTCAGGTGGCATTGAATCTGCTGTTGCTGAAGCCTGAGCATCAGTCTGTTTTGTTCTCTATTGAGCGGTTGTCCGTTTATAAGGACATCGAGCGAGGTAAACCAAAGAGTCGTGCTGATAAGGAGCAATGGCTTGATCAATGGGGTAAGCGACTTCCTGAGGGCTGTCATCTGCTTAATCTCGGTCAAGTGAAGCAGGAGGCAGAGGATCTCGTAGCAAGAGATGGCGATCTTTGGAAGCGACTGGTTCTGATTGAGCTTGCTCGGTTTAAGCCGTATGAGCTGATTGAATCTGGTGAAGACGAAACTGGCAAGAAAGGTAAGAGTCCTTCGTTTGATTCGAAGATTCTTGACGAAATGTGGTGTGAGGTGTTCGGTGATCCGGACAAATCGTCTGTGAAATATGTTGCCAAAGCCTTGAGGCGGAACGCGAGCATCTTGGACGGCAGTCGTAACAGGAAAATCATCGGTGCTGCGGGAACTGTGGCAATTATGGGTGCTACTGGAGGTGTCGCATTTGCGATGGCTCCGGTTATAGCACCGGTGCTTGCGGGTTCGTCTGTTGCTGGATTATCCGGTGCTGCCCTTACCAGCGCCAGTCTTGCGGCAGTTGGATATGGATCGTTGGCTGCTGGCGGGCTTGGCATGGCAGGTGGAACAGCGATAATCGCTGGTGGTGGTGCGGCTCTGGGTTTGGCTAGTGGTGGTGCGGCGACAGCCATTACCGCGCTGCTGACCGGAACCAAGGGAGAGTTTGCGCTTAATGAATGCGCCAAGCTCCTCACTTTCTGCAAAGATTCATTGGTCCAGGGCGATAAAGCAGAGGAGTTGATTGAGTCAATTCGACACGAATTGGCCAATCAAATCGGGCAGATGGAAATCCAACAGGCCATACTTTTCGAACGTTCCAAAGATTCCAGCCTAAACAAGGAAGAGAAAAAGAAAGCCAAGAACGAGCTTGCTTCTTTCGAGAAGAGTTTGCGATACATGCATAAATGCGAAAAGGAGATAGCCAAACTAGTTGGTGGTCGGCCTCATGCGGAGAGCGCAGCAGATGTCTTGAACGGTGCCGGCAATGGCCGATTGATTGAAAATTGATGGCAATGAGCGCGAAGCATTGTCATGCTATGGGGCGAAAGCGCTCGCTGATTTCTGGTGCAGGGCCAGCGGTTGGACCAGAGAGGACACCGGCGTTCAGCCACGCGTATTTGCTCGTCGTGATTTGCCGGTTGCCTAGTGGGAAGTAGCGAGAACCTAGTGGTAAGTGCACGATTGAGGGGCTAAGGATGCTGGAATCCTAGTGTTTTCAAAGTGCTCTGGCTTCTTGGGGGAGCTCTATTGGTTCCGAATCTTCGATAGCTACTGTACCTACATGGAAATCTAGTGGGCTTGCATGGAAATCCAGTGGGAAGCAGAGAAATGTGTCGTAATCTCAATGATTTCAACGGTTTTCAAAGATGCTAAGGTGCTCGGTCTTCCGGTGACATGGCGACTGCATGGAAATCACAGGGTCATGTGTTGTGCTCGCCGGCTTGGGGCTTCGTCCTAGGCTCGCGGCAAGTCTTTCCCCGTAGTCTTCTTCTCGGAGCGTGGGAGCCGTATTGCCATGATTTCATGCTCGTCGGTAGGTTCATAAGAAGCGCTAATATTACATTAGTTCGTTCGATTTTACATTAGTTGGAGATCTGCTATGGTTTACCGGCCAGAGGAAGTGGCGAACAAGGTTCAGAGACTTCTGTCTGATGTGGAAACAGAAGTGGTGGAGTATAAGTCCGCCAAGAACAATTTCGATTTCGACGACTTGGGGAAGTATTTCTCTGCTTTGAGCAATGAAGCCAATCTTCGTCATGCCGATGCTGGCTGGCTTCTTTTCGGAGTGCGTAACGATCGGACGATATGTGGGACTGGATACCGCAAGGAAGCGCATGAGCCAAGTGTCGGGTTGCGCAAGTTGAAGCATGAGGTGGCGCTGTATACCAATAGCGGCATGACGTTCGAGGAAATATATGAGCTGACGATAGAACGTCAGCGAGTGGTGGTCTTTCAGATTCCCCCTGCATCATTCGCTACGCCTACTACTTGGAAAGGCGTTCCTTATTCTCGAGAGAACGAATCCATTGTGCAGATGCCTGCTTTCAAGCTGACTGCAATCTATTCCCAAGCAAGACCTGATTGGTCCAGTCAGCTTGCATATGACGCCAATGTTGGCGATCTTGATTCGGATGCCGTGGCTTTTGCCTGCGAGGAGTATTCGAAGAAGTATGCGCCTAGGCAACGGGCGATTGAGGGATTCTCGTCTGAAGAGATTTTGACCAAGATCGGTCTCCTGATTCATGGACATGTGACCAATGCCGCTCTGGTGCTGCTTGGTAAGCCTGAGTCCACGGTTTTCCTTGGTGGAATCGAGCCGCGCATCACTTGGACGTTGTATAACTCGGCGAATGATGTGGTCTCATATGAGCATTTCGAGCCCCCGTTCATATTGCAGGTGGACAAGGTGCTTGGCAAGATTCGCAACGAGAAATACAGGTTTTTCACGGATCCAAATACGTTGTTCCCCGAGGTGGCGCAACGCTATAGCCCGGAGATTATTCGAGAGCTATTGCATAATGCCATTGCACATCAGGATTATCGTTTGTCGGGGAAGATCAATCTTTTGGAATATGAAGACCGCCTTGTGTTTATGAATGAGGGGTCGTTCATTCCAGGAAGCATAGATGCTGCGCTGGCTGTCGGGTACAAGCCTCCGTATTATCGGAATTCTCTGCTTGCCAAGGCGATGAGCAAGGTTGGCATGATTGATCAGAATGCCATCGGCATCAGGAATGTTTTCGAGATGCAGAGGAAGCGCCGGCTGCCGTTGCCCACATACGATTTGTCGAATCGCTCTCGCGTATCGGTCTCGATCTATGGTACCATCCTCGATGAGAAATATTCGCAATTACTTGCGTCCTTCCCGGATTTGGATTTGCAGAGTGTGGTATGGCTCGACATGATTCAAAAGGGCTTGGTGATAGAGAGGGAGCAGGCTGTTTCGCTGAGGTCACGCGGCTTGGTAGAGGGGCGTTATCCCCGTCTGATCATTTCGTCGGATGTGGCGAACGCCATGGGCAAGCAGAAAGAGTATGTGCGCAGCAAGGGCTTGGATAACAGGATATGCAAGGAACTGATTTTGGAGCTGCTTCGATCTAGGCCTTCTTCAAGACTTGAGGTGCTCAACGCCATTGATCATGCATTGCCAGGGGCGCTAAGTGCCAAGCAGAAGGGAGAGCGGGTGAGCTATCTGCTCCAGAGTCTTCGGAAGCAAGGAAAGATTTACTCAGAAGGTGCTACTTCGGCTGCTAAGTGGCATCTTCAAGAGTAGATGGCTGTTTTCTTGGTTGAGTGCTGAAGCAAACTAATGTAAATTTTTGTTACCTCAGAAATTTCATTAGTCTTGAAATGCTTGATATATGGCGGTTCTGAAGCTGGGTATGGCCACTGGCGAACTAATGTAATTTTCTTAAGTCCAAAAATTACATTAGTTCGTTTATATGTTTGTACAAGACGAATCTCCCCGATTCCTTCTTCTCGCCACTTCTGGTTGTATGCTCTAGCGGCATGGTAAGAACGCTCTGGCATGCCTTCCTTGCTGTACATGCCGATTGTGAGTGTCACCCGTGATGGTCGCAGGCTCGACCCGGCACGGCGTTGATGGCCGCGTACGTCGACGAGCACAGAAGCCGTTTCAGGGTCGGGCCGATCTGCGGGGTCCTTTCCGAATCGTTGGACTGCGGGTTTCTCACGCCGCGCGGCTGCCGCATGTTCAGAACGCGTCCCGTCAGCCGCATGCGGGCGGGGTATGAGGCGCTGGCCCGCGACATCCTCCAGATCCACTCGGATTTCTTCATGGCCGTGTACGGTTACGGGAAGATGCACGCGCAGCTGGTCGCCCAGGGCTGGGATCCGGCCGAGGCTGGCCGCGACCAGGTGATGAACATCATGCGCGAGCTTGGCATCCGGGGCGTGCGCCGCGGCAGAACCCCGGTGACGACGGAACCCGCCAAGGGCACGGGCGGCAGGCCGGATCCGGTGGACAGGAGGTTCGAGGCTTGTGCGCCGAACCGCCTGCACGTGGCCGACGTCACCTACGTGCGCATGGCCAACGGCTCGTTCGGCTGCACGGCGTTCGTCACCGACGTGTACGCCCGTCGGATCGTGGGATGGGCGTGCGCCATGGCCATGAACACGCAGGAGCTGCCGTTGCAGGCGTTGGAGCAGGCGGTCTCATGGGCCGCGTCCCATGGTGGCGCGGATGGTCTTATCCACCACAGCGACCATGGCACGCAGTGCATCGGCATGGTGTACGCCACCGGGGTTATGGAATATGGGATGCTGCCGTCGACCGGCACCGTCGGCGACTCGTACGACAACGCCGTGGCCGAAAGCGCCGACGGCGCGTACAAGACCGAGCTGGTATGGCGGCGCAAACCCTTCGCGGATCTGAAGGACCTGGAATTGGCGACGTTCCGGTGGGCCTCGTGGCGGGGACTCGAAGCGCCTGCACCAGTCCCTGGGCTACAGGACACCCGAAGCGGTGGAAACCGAGTATTGTCAACATCAAGCGGCACAAGCCGCCTCACTGTAAGGGCGGAACAAAAATCAGGCCACTTCAGCTTGTCGAAGGCGAACCACTGGGTCCACAGTAAGTCTCGTATGTAATTGCGGTCTGTGATGAGATATACACCTAACGTCCATGAAGCGATCGTGTTGATTATCCGGGAGCGGAACTGCATGCGGGAAAATATGATGAACATACCCAAGCTCAAGCCGAGTATCGGCAGCGACCACTCTCTGTCCATGATGTACATCAGAGTCTGATACTCTCCGGCGTGCTTATCGGTGTATAACAGCTCAGACGAAACGTTCCATGCGAGCAACAGCAGAGTGCAGGCAGTTGCGATAATCAGGGCGGTTTTTGTTGATAGCGGTTGCATGTACCAGCGATAGTAGGTGATCAACGTATATACGTAGATGAATCCAATGATGTTCAGGTCGATATTCAACGCCTCGTAGGGAATTAACGATGGCCCCAGACCATAATCATGACAAATGCCAGGATGGGGGTGCGGACGGGAAGTTGGACGCTTGGGCGTCCAACTTCCCGTCCGCACCCCCCCTACCTCCTCTTCCGACAGGCACGAATACACTTGACCCAAAGTGCGACACCCTTTCACTGGTTATCTGGACAATCTCCAATTTAAAGGGTGTCGCACTTCCATCTAGACAACGGGCTCTGTTTTATTGGCCGAGGAGGACTGTACAGTAAAGAATGTTTATCGCATATTCTTGATTCTGCGGTCGTAGATATACTTCTCAAACAGACGAATGCACTGGATGACGGCGCACCGCATGTGCTGTGCGCGGGTGAGATTGGCTAGTAGGGTATCAATTTCCTGACGGTCGGTTTCGTACTGCTGCTGGTTTTCTGGAATATGGAAGTCAGGAGCTCCTCTCTCGGCTTCCAGTTCGCCGATCAACGTGTAGTAGCTACGCATGGGGAGGACGCCTCGGTCAAGACAGAGACGGAAATTATCTGATGCCGCAGTGATGTGGTCGTGGTGGAACGCGAAGTCACGCTTTTGGTGTGTTACGGATTCCGGGCGCTGAAGCCAGTTGTACAGGTTCACGTCAATATCCGCCACTTTGTTCATACGCACGTACAGGTGTCCTACGATAGCTGTGTCCTGCGCGTACATGCCCTCTGGGAATCGCACGCCGTCCCACAGCTCGCGCCTGTACAGGCGGCACCAGTTCGCCTCGTTGAAATAGCGGGCCTCCGTGTTGTGGCCAAGCTTGTCGCCGATCAGGCGCAGGCTCTTGCAGAATACGGTCTGGTAGGCGTTCAGCGGATTCGTGAACACGCTCACATGTTCAGGTTCGGCGGCGCCTTCACGGGCTTCCATCGCGACTTCCTCGATCTGGGAGACGCCGAACTGCCTCCAGCGGGCCTTGCTCATATCCGCGCCGGTAGAAATCAGCGCGTGCAGCAGCAACTCGATGTTGCGACGGTCGAGGATATCGTCGTTGTCGGCGAATGCGATGTACTCGCCATGCGCCGCATCCAATCCGGCGTTCTGAGCCTTCGCGATGCCGCCGTTCGTCTGGTGGATGACGCGCACGCGATTGTCTCGCCGCTGGTATTCGTCCAGAATCATCGGGCTGGAATCGGTGGCGCCGTCGTCCACGAGGATGATCTCCAGATGCTCATACGACTGCTGAAGAATCGAGTCCACGCAGTAACGTAGGTATTTCTCGGCGTTGTACACCGGCACGACGATCGAGACAAGCGGCGAAACCTGCGTCATGGCGAATCCTTCTTCACGTGTCTGCGCCCTGCGGTCGTAGCCGGCAGGCCGCCCTGTTTATGCGGACATGAACAGTATGCCACAGGGTAGGCGCACGTCGCGCGTGCACCAAATAAAGCCGAAACCCAGCCTGCGCAAGCCGGAAGCCCGAAGCCTGTAGGAGCCGCTGAATTCGGAATCGCATGTGTACATAGGTGCCTCTCGCTACACTGGTGGACAATGAAACGCGTGTGTAATCGCACATGGAATCATGAAAGGTTTTGAGGCATGGCAAATGCGGCGGAGAATACGCAGCACGGCCCGTCGGAGGGCGCGCAGTACCCCGATCTCGTCATTGTCGGCGCGGGCCTGTTCGGTCTGACGGTGGCGCAGCAGGCGGTGGCGCACACCGGCGCGCGCGTGCGCATCATCGATATCCGTGACCACATCGGCGGCAACGCGTACTCGTACTTTGATGAGGAGACCGGCGCGGAGATCCACAAGTATGGCGCGCACCTGTTCCACACGTCCAATAAGCGTGTGTGGGACTACGTCAATCGTTTCACGAGCTTCACGAACTATGTGCACCGCGTGTATGCCACGCATGACGGCGAGGTCTATCCGCTGCCGATCAACCTGGGCACCATCAACCAGTTCTTCCATGCGCATTACACGCCGGCCGAGGCGCAGAAGCTTATCGCCGGGCAGGCGGGCGAGCTGGCCGGCACCGATCCGGCCAACCTGAACGACAAGGGCATCCAGCTCATCGGCCGACCGCTGTACGAGGCGTTCATCAAGAACTACACGGGCAAGCAGTGGCAGACCGACCCTGCCGAGCTGCCGGCCGCCATCATCAAGCGCCTGCCCGTGCGCTTCAACTACGACAA
>ERZ841116.1532-NODE-1532-length-11113-cov-6.267227_pt1 | contig 11113 bp, 7 predicted proteins | sample MGYA00519875_ERZ841116 | MGnify/ENA primary metagenome ERZ841116 (study PRJEB31850, sample SAMEA3708889) | human gut metagenome | biome: human gut; feature: human-associated habitat; material: faeces | place: China | collected 2014 ... | reverse complement strand
AAAGTTCTAAAATAATGTAAAACATGACCGTACTTCGCTTAAAAGTGCGGTCGTTTTTTTAGGCATTTTTATCATCTTAAGTAAAGGAGTATATTTTATGGCTAATCGAATGATTCTTAACGAAACCAGCTATCACGGTGCTGGCGCCATTCAACATATTGTAGATGAGGTCATAAGTCGTAGCTTTAAAAAAGCTTTAGTAGTCACAGACAAAGACTTGATTAAATTTAATGTAGTGGAAAAAGTCACCGCACTTTTGGACAACGCAGGGCTTGCTTACGAGATTTTTGACGAAGTGAAAGCTAACCCAAGCGTCGATGTCATCAAAAAAGGTGTGGCAAAATTCAAACAAAGTGGTGCAGATTATCTAATTGCTATCGGAGGAGGTTCTCCTACAGACACGTCAAAAGCTATCGGCATTATTATCAATAACCCTGAATTTGAAGATGTTCTATCTCTTGAAGGTGTTGCGCCGACCAAGAACAAATGTGTACCCATTATTGCTGTTCCGACTACAGCAGGCACTGCCGCTGAAGTCACCATCAACTATGTGATTACCGATGAGGCGAATAAACGCAAATTTGTTTGCGTAGATGTAGTCGCTGTAGTCGATCCTGACATGATGTCCAGCATGCCTAAAGGTTTGACCGCTGCCACCGGCATGGATGCACTAACCCATGCTATTGAAGGTTACACCACCAAAGCAGCTTGGGCACTTACCGATGCTTTGCATTTGGAAGCGATTCGTTTAATTGCCAAACATTTACGTGGTGCGGTAGAAAACACCAAAGAAGGACGTGAAGGTATGGCGCTTGGTCAATATGTTGCCGGTATGGGCTTTTCGAACGTAGGCTTAGGTATCGTACACAGCATGGCGCACCCGCTTTCTGCCTATTATGACACCCCGCATGGTATTGCCAATGCTGTCTTATTACCTTATGTTATGGAATTCAATGCGCCTGAAACGGGTGAAAAATTCCGTGAAATTGCCCGAGCAATGGGTGTAAAAGGCGTAGATGACATGAGCCAAGATGAATATCGCAAAGCGGCAATTAATGCTGTAAGACAGCTGTCTAAAGATGTCGGAATTCCAGAGAAATTACATACTATAGGTGTTCAAGAGAAAGATCTCGTTTCTCTTTCTCAAGATGCACTTAAAGATGTTTGTACTGGAGGCAATCCACGTAATTGTACAGCAGAGGATATTTTAGAAATCTATAGATTGGCATTTAAATAATTCATCTATGAAAATTAACCCTGATCGATTATTCAATCGTTGAGTTAATTCAACAAATAAGGTAGACTATCCTCCCGTCTTGATAGCTAATCATCTTTTTCTTTTATTTTTGACCGCACTTTTCAGCATTCTGCACAAATTTGCATAAAAGATGATTGGCTATAATCATTTTTATCCCAACATATTAGGTCTCTCACTATGGCTACAAATTATATTTTCGTCACAGGCGGTGTAGTTTCATCGTTAGGTAAAGGTATTGCTGCAGCATCATTGGCAGCAATTTTAGAAGCACGTGGCTTAAACGTGACTATTATGAAATTAGACCCTTACATCAACGTGGACCCGGGTACAATGAGCCCAACCCAACACGGCGAAGTATTCGTGACACAAGACGGAGCGGAAACCGATTTAGACTTAGGTCACTACGAGCGTTTTATTCGTACCAAAATGACAAAACGCAACAACTTCACCACCGGTAAAATTTATTCTGAAGTATTACGCAAAGAGCGTCGTGGTGATTATTTAGGTGCGACAATTCAAGTTATCCCACACATCACCAATGAAATTAAAGATCGCGTGATTGCCGGTGCACAAGGCCATGATGTGGTTATCGTGGAAGTAGGTGGAACAGTGGGTGATATTGAATCGCTTCCATTCTTAGAAGCACTTCGTCAACTTGCCGTACAAGTAGGTCGTGAGAATACTCTCTTTATGCACTTAACGTTAGTGCCATACATCCCGACTGCGGGCGAAGTAAAAACTAAACCAACTCAACATTCTGTAAAAGAATTACTTTCGATTGGTATTCAGCCGGATGTGCTTATCTGCCGTTCTGATCGTATGATTCCACCAAACGAGCGTGCAAAAATCGCTTTATTCTGTAACGTACCAGAACGTGCGGTCATCTCATTAAAAGATGTGAATTCGATCTATCAAATTCCAGCATTATTGAAATCACAAGGTTTAGATGAATTCATCTGCCAACGTTTCCACTTAGACTGTCCTGAAGCTGATCTTTCTGAATGGGAACAAGTGCTTTATCAAGAAGCAAACCCTGTGGGTGATGTCACTATCGGTATGGTAGGTAAATATACTGAATTACCAGACGCTTATAAATCAGTGAATGAAGCCTTAAAACACGCAGGTTTGAAAAACCGTTTAAGCGTGCATATCAAATACATTGATTCTCAAGATGTTGAAACCAAAGGTACTGATGTATTAAAAGGTGTCGATGGTATTTTAGTGCCAGGCGGTTTTGGCTATCGCGGTGTAGAAGGCAAAATCTTGACTGCAAAATATGCACGTGAAAACAATATTCCTTACCTCGGTATTTGTTTAGGCATGCAAATTGCATTAATCGAATACGCACGTAACGTTGCAGGTCTTGAAAAAGCAAACTCATCTGAATTTGATCGTAACTGTGAGCAACCTGTTGTGGGTTTGATTACAGAATGGCAAGATGCGGAAGGCCACATTGAAACCCGTGACGACAATTCAGATCTCGGTGGTACGATGCGTTTAGGTGCACAACAATGTCATTTAATTGAAGGCTCAAAAGCACGTGCATTATATGGCAAAGAAACGATTGAAGAGCGCCACCGTCATCGCTATGAAGTGAACAATAACCTGCTTCCACAAATTGAAAAAGCAGGCCTTAAAGTAACTGGTTTATCTGCGGATCGCAAACTAGTGGAAATCATTGAAGTTCCAAACCACCCTTGGTTTGTAGCATGTCAATTCCATCCAGAGTTTACGTCAACACCACGTGATGGCCACCCATTATTTGAAGGCTTTGTCAAAGCAGCTAGAGAAAATCAGTTAAAAACTGAAAAGTAATTTACTGATAATTCAATAAACAAGTGCGGTCAAAAATCCTTGTGTTTTTGACCGCACTTTGCATTTTTAAGCATTTTAATTTGATTGATTCTATTACCGTTTCACCAAACGATAAGGCAAGATCTGCATTTTACATTTATCAGAAATATCACCTGAATCGAAATCATCAATAAAATGCCAATGTGCGGTATCTTTTGTTAAATCAGTGAGATAAATTTGAGTGTTACCTACTTTATAACGACACTCACCAATAACAAAATTCCTTTCACTACTTGCTTCATCCATATAATCACCGTGAACAACTTGGATAAGCTTCGCATGATTGGTTAAATCAGTGTAATACCACCAAATATCAAATTTATCTTTATCATTAGCTAACTGAACTTGCAAACTCGGCTCTATAAAGTTCGTATTATAACTATGAGCTTGCTTTATTTGTGAGCTTATTAACTCATTATCTTTCCAAAGGTAATCATAATTGAGCTGGCGATTTTCATAAAATGCAACTTTACTCTTTAAACGAATCGTCGGTAGAATAACTTCACCTTCAGGTATTTCACAACTGGCTAAGGTAAAATCAGAATAAGGCATCGAAGGCCCCTTACCTTTTATTCGTACAAAAACAAAACTTCCTCTACTCAAACAAGACTGTCCATTAATAGAAATCGTTTCCGGCATGCCTAAGTCAGTATCATGTTGTTTACCCAATCTAACCAAATCATTGATGCTAACGACATTACTATTTAATGAAAGTTTATTTAAACGAAAATCGCCCCACTTAAAATACGTATTATCGAGCGTAATAACATACTCTGGCGCATCTTCTCCGGTTGTTGCAAAAACAAATGCATTCGGAGATAAATCATCAATACCTGCTAAATACGGTTTATCTTGTAACTGAACGCCTCTAAGCCCCCAATCTTGTGGAGCTGAAGAGAACAAAACATAAAATACAAAATAACTCAAAATCAATAATAATGTGACAATTCCAAGCAATATACCAATTGTCCACAAACATATTTCTAATGGTGTCTTTAAACGCTGCATATTTCCTAATATCTCTCTTAATCAATATATTTGTGTATTATGCTTTTCTTATCAAGACAGAAAAATTACCTCTTCCCGAAATACTTTCATCATTTTCTTACCCTATAAAAAAGCAAATTTATTTAACTACACTTCAAAAAACGTTTGAATTAGTATAACATTTTAGTCAACTATTTATATAACTTAAACAAGCAGTTATTTTTCAGCGTTTTTTACAAAAAATTTATTAAATCCGACCGCTTGTGATAAAAGGAACAACTATGCATAAATTTTTACTGACTGCCCTTCTCGCCAGCCTTTCTACCTCTGCTTTCGCACTTTTCCCTGTGCAAACTGATTGGCAAGCAAATCACTTACAAGGCAAAGTGAAATCCGTTATTTCACATTCGGAAGATAATCCTGAAACGGCAGAAGGAGAAGTAGTCACGAACGATGTTCGTCAATTTTATAACGAGCAAGGTTTTTTAATTAAAACTGAAGATGTTACTGGCGAGTCTGAACATTTCGATAAAACGACGGCGAATTATCGATATGATCAAAACAATCGATTAGAAGAAATTCGTTACGATATCTATAAAGAGACTCATGGAAGACTCTACCACTATCAAGAAAATGCCGATGGTTCGGGTGTCATTTTAGAAATCACCTATGTAGGCAAAAAGCCGAAAAAGCCGAACTTCCAAGAAGATTACATCAAAAGAGTTTATGACAAAGATGGCAAACTCATCTCTGAAGCTGTTTATTATGCAAAACTTATTGACGGCCATGCGAAAAAATTTCATTACAAGGACGATAAACTCATCAAAGCTTGTGACTTTGATGACAAAGGAAAAGAAAGCAATTGCGAAACTTATCGTTATCTCGAAAATGGCGACTTTGTACATAACACGTCTTTTAATGAGGGACGAGCAGATTTTACTTATGACAAAAATCACAATGAATTAAAACGCCAAATTTTTGACAAACACGGAAAATTGGAAGAAACCCTCACAACGCGTCATAAATTTGATCAACACGGTAATGTGATTGAAAGCATTATGTATGATGAAAAAGGTATATGGTTAGATAAAACCACAAAGAAATATGAATATTACGAGTAATCTCTTTTAAACTGAGCATTTTTATTATGTTTTTTAAATCTAAACAACACGCTGATAAATTAGACCAAACATTAACAACCAAACTGGACAAAATCTTTCAATATTTTAAGGCGAAAGAAGAGCCATCTGAGAGGTTGTTTGCCCGAAATCACAAAGTTGCGCCAATGGCAATCGCAACCTATTGGCATTATGGTAAAGCCAATTTAGATGAATCTGAATTTCTAGAAAATACGGGGTTATCTGATTTATACCAACCTCTAGAATTGCTTCTGACAAAAACAATGAAACTGCCTTGTATTACGCGCATAGAATTTGAAGAGGAAAATTGGGTTCAATTATTTCTTTCTATTGATTTTAAATTAAACCCAACAGATAGCTCACTTTTTAGAGTTTTTATTTTTCCCGATCAGGATAGCTTCGTTTTCGCCGTAACAGATGAAGCGAAAAAACTTTGTCAGGATATGGTGCTTGCCAAGCCATTTAATCAAAAGAGTCCGCATTATGAGAAATTTTTACATTCAGTTGATGCCGTGTTTAATGCGATTGAAAAGCCAGAAGATTTCTCGCTATTAGATCAAAAACTCGCAAAAATTGAACATTATCTTAAAAATCAGCCTGATGGATGTTTATTTGTCAAAAACAATGTCTTTAAAACAGATATTTACGCCTATCAATTTTACTATTCTGATAATTGGGACGATTACTCAAAAGAAAAATTTAATGAATTAGATTTTGACGGCGATATGTATGATTTACAAAGCCAATTCTGTAACCCAATGGGATTCGTACCTGCTTCTCGAGAAGAATTTTTTAATGGTTCTGGCTATTCTTTTTTAAATATTGGGTTCGGCATAAAACCGCATAAGGAATATGAACATATTATTGAATTTGAACTTCCTCAAAGAATTGAGTTATTTGCTGGGCAACCTATTAGCGATGGCGCATATTCATTACAACATGCTGATAAGCTTTTTATTTTTAATTTAATGGCAGCGATTTATTATGCCAAACCGCTTGATGAACAACATTACAAGTTTGATTTGTTAAAACAAGCCGTTGATTTGATTTGCGATAGCATTGACAGACGTGAAACTGAAATCAATCAAGAAGCCTTATTTGATGAATTAATTACTTTGCTTGAAACGAAAAAATACATCAAAGCAAAATATATTAAGCAAGTCAAAAGCCTCTACAAATGGCTAAATAAAGACCTTGAAAAATGTCGAGAGAAAATGATCGCATTTGGTGATATCTATGAGGACGAAGATTTAGATGAAGAATACGCTAAATTGAGCCTTATCAGAAGTTATCTACATTGCTACCAAGATGACTGGAAGATTGATTATGACTCTCTCAATCATTTTCTTTCTGAGTCTCTTGAACAAACTTTCGAAATCACTTTTGAAGAAGTGCATCATGATTTTGCACGTATTAAGGCTAAAGTAGAAGCAAAAAGTGATTATACTTTGCTTTATGTTGATACAGGTTCCGACAATTTCTATTGCTTAGTTTGTCCAAAATCAGCAGCGCCTCGTATAGTCGAAATTGCAGATATATTAAATTTACCTATCAACCATTAAATTTCAGATAGGAAAACGTCCTAGCGGCAATAAAGAGCGGTCAGTTTTTGTTGCATTTTTGCAAAATATCTCAGTGATTAAATAGAGGAATTTGTAATGTGAGTGAAAAGTAATTAAAGCCCCGCGCTATAAAAATATTTTAGATAACTAACAAAGTTAAACTTCTGACTATCGCTGCAGTCGTAATTTAAATAGAATACGCTTTTATCTACACGGAAATGAAAAAATGAAACTTGCTGTTATTTTACCCGCATACAATGCAGAAAATTTTATTGCTGAATGTTTAGCGTCATTATTGAATCAAACTTTTAGTGATTTTTGTATTCTTGCGGTTAATGATGCATCTACCGATAACACAGGCAAGATTCTCGAAACTTATGCAGCAAAAGATGCTCGCTTACGTGTTTATCACTTTTCTGAAAACCAAGGTGAACCTGCAGTAATGCAATTTGCCATGGATATGCTTAACTATATGAATGTTGAATATGTTGCTCGGATGGATGCCGATGATATTTGTGTACCGCACCGTTTTGAAAAACAAGTTCAATATTTAGACGAGCATCCCGAAATTGATATTTTAGGAAGTAATGCTCTGCTCTTTAATAATGGGCAAACTGATAAAGCGACTAAAGTGAGTACACTTCCTCTTTTAGATAAAGATATAAAAGCATATTTTTCTTTAGCTCGAGACAATATCATTAATCCCTCTTCAATGTGGCGACATTCTAGTATCAAGGCGCTCGGGATTAATTATGCACAAACAGCCACTGCACCCGATTTTCATATGTGGGTACAATGCGCATTACACAAAAAGACATTTGCGAATTTACCAGAACCCTTGTTGCTTTATCGGATACATCAAGGCCAAGCGAGTAAAATACATGACAAAATTAGCGAGTCTGTTCAATACTCTATGGAACTATGGATAAGTCATTTATTTCCAGAATTAACACCTAAAGAAGTCAGCCTATTAAGTCTTATACTGCACGGCAAAACCATTAAATTACGCACTGAAGAGTTTAAAATCGCCTTTTCGGCTTATGACAAAGTTCGTTCTAATAATGGAAACTCGCTATTTGGAGAAGATCGAGAAACCATGTTTAGTATTTTAGACAGACATACGCAAGCTTTAAAAAAGGTATTCTATAAACACATATCTTAATATTTAAAGCGGTCATTTTTAGCTAATTTTTACAAAAAACGCTGTGAAACATCACAGCGTTTTATATTTACGATTACTTATCAAAAATAGCCTCTACAGTTAATTCCTTATAATGATATCCCTTCTCTTGACTAAATTGCATTTCAAGTGAACCTAAATAGATCGCGAAACCTGGTGCATCAATTTTTAGTAAGTCTTTACGGATGAGTTTAAGATCTGATTCTGCCAGTTTTTTCATTGGGTCTAAGTGATGCTGTTGAAACACATTTTTAATGTGTTGATCCATATTAGTACAATATTTATCGTGCTCTTCAATAAAGCAGACTTCTGCTTGTTCTTTTGACTCATTCTCTTCTTTTTTCGAACTGTTATCATCCGCTCGATAGAATTGATAAACAGGCACATGGATCCATTTTTTATACGGCGTAAGATCAATTGACGACCATTCAAACTCCGCTTCTCTAACAGGGCTATTTTGCAGAGCCATAATTTCGCTATCATTAATACGGAAAGAATGCTCATAAACATCCAATGAAATCAGAGTATTCGCTTTTTCACCATATTTTTGTACAAACGCTTTTTGTTTCTCTTCATAATTCAATCCGTTGTAAGAACCAGAGTAAAAATGATGGACTACTAAATAATCAGATATATCATCTAATTCATTCCAATCTTGGCGTTCGTTTTCAGGCATATTTTCTAAACGACTTAAAAAATCTACATCATCACGAATTTTTCCTTGTCCATCAGATAAATTAAGCTTTGTGAGTAAATGCTCAAAACGTTCCGTTTGGCTTTGATAAGCAATTTCTTTGGGATTCACCACCCAAGTCATGGCAAAAATAGCTATCATTACAACGATAGAAATCAAACGATATTGACGAATTTTAGGGATGATTAAAATGGTATAAGCAATCGTAATCGCCGAGGCTAATGCCACTAAATAAATTCGTTGTTCAGTCCAAGCATAGGCACTAATTCGACGGTCAATAGCCAACCATAACAATATAATTGGTACAATGGAAAGATATGGGAAAAACTTAAAGAAACTATCCCAATTTGCTTTAACACTAATACTACGTAAAGCGTAAACACCTAAGCCTCCAACTAAGTAAGGCAACGCAATATTCGACACCATACCTTTTGGCAAAGCCCCTGCTAAGATAATTTTGCCAACGTAAGCATAAAGTAGTGCAGTAAATATCATCAACGCAGGCGCTAAGATAAAATTCACTAAAATGTCAAAACTACGATTTAGCGTCATCTCTGTATTTTCTTGGCGCTGTTGAAAGACCAAAAAGAACAAAGGCAGGCAAAATGCAGTAATGGAGGAATAAAGATGCTTTTGAAACCATTCGCTAAAATCAATGTTAAATAATGTACTGATTGAAGCCAAAATTGCGGCTACCAAACCAGAGACGAGCCCCCAGCCAGCAATGGATGAGGTGGTGTAATATAGAGTCTTGAAATTACGATAAGTAAAGGCTTGATTGTTTCTGACAAATGGAAAGCCGAATAATATCAATAACACAATAAATTGAGCGCCCAAAAACTTAGGGCTATAGCCATAAAAATCAGCATTATCATTCACTTGCCAAATGGTGAAAACGGCAATAAGCGGCACAATCCACGAAAAACGATACCATGAGTAGGGACGAGACAAATAAATAAAGGCAAACAGCATCGGCTCAAATAGCCAATAAGCTAAATGATCTTTTTCTGAGTTCATATCCACAAACCAAATTCCAAGAGCAAACGCAGCAATCATGAAGATTTCAATCGGATGGGTAGATATCGCTGATTTTATTTGTGTTTTGGTTTGCTGAAAAAAAGTCGAAAGAGACATAATGATTCCTTTTCCAATGCAACAAAGTCTCAATTAAGAATAAATAATTCGTCGTAAAATAATACGAAATTTCGTGCAACTTTAACCAACTTTTGAAGGCAATTCCACTGAAATAAAAGAAATAATTGGCGAAAAAGAGATAAAAACTCACCGCACTCGATTGAAAAATAAGATACAGATCAAAGTGCGGTCATTTTTCCAAGACAAATTTCTAAATTTGCTTTATTATATTCCCGTTTTAGGTTCGCCTAACTAATTTTAATTAACTTTAAACAGAGGAAAACAAAATGGCAAAAATCGTTAAAGTCATTGGTCGTGAAATCATCGACTCTCGTGGTAACCCAACTGTAGAAGCTGAAGTTCATCTTGAAGGTGGTTTCGTTGGTTTAGCAGCTGCTCCATCAGGTGCATCTACCGGTTCTCGTGAAGCATTAGAATTACGTGACGGCGACAAATCTCGTTTCTTAGGTAAAGGTGTATTAAAAGCAGTTGCAGCGGTAAACGGTCCTATCGCAGATGCATTAGTGGGTAAAGAAGCGTCTAACCAAGCTGAAATCGACCAAATCATGATCGATTTAGACGGTACTGAAAACAAATCTAACTTCGGTGCAAACGCAATCTTAGCGGTATCTTTAGCAAACGCAAAAGCAGCTGCAGCATCTAAAGGTTTACCACTTTACGCTTACATCGCAGAACTTAACGGCACTCCAGGCGTTTACTCTATGCCATTACCAATGATGAACATCATCAACGGTGGTGAGCACGCAGATAACAACGTTGATATCCAAGAATTCATGATTCAACCAGTTGGTGCGAAAACGTTACGTGAAGCACTTCGTATCGGTGCTGAAGTATTCCACAACCTTGCGAAAGTATTAAAATCTAAAGGCATGAGCACTGCTGTAGGTGATGAAGGTGGTTTCGCGCCTAACTTAGCATCTAACGCTGACGCTTTAGCATGTATCAAAGAAGCAGTTGAAAAAGCAGGTTATGTATTAGGTAAAGACGTCACTTTAGCAATGGACTGTGCATCTTCTGAGTTCTATAACAAAGAAACCGGCAAATACGAAATGAAAGGTGAAGGCCGTTCATTCACTTCTCAAGAGTTTACACATTATCTTGAAGAATTAACTAAACAATACCCAATCGTGTCTATCGAAGATGGTCAAGATGAATCTGACTGGGAAGGTTTTGCATACCAAACTAAAGTGTTAGGCGACCGCGTTCAATTAGTGGGCGACGACTTATTCGTCACTAACACCAAAATCCTAAAAGAAGGTATCGAAAAAGGTATCGCAAACTCTA
>ERZ841116.1531-NODE-1531-length-11115-cov-15.087251_pt1 | contig 11115 bp, 10 predicted proteins | sample MGYA00519875_ERZ841116 | MGnify/ENA primary metagenome ERZ841116 (study PRJEB31850, sample SAMEA3708889) | human gut metagenome | biome: human gut; feature: human-associated habitat; material: faeces | place: China | collected 2014 ... | reverse complement strand
GCAGCGGATGAAACTACAGAATTCTTTTCGCGACTATACGGCTGAGTCCGCGCTGTTTGTGCGCAGGGCACTGGTCGCCTTTACGGGGATTTTGCTGCTTACCGGCGTGCTGATCGCCAACCTTTATAATCTGCAAATCGTCCGCTTTACCGATTACCAGACGCGTTCAAACGAAAACCGCATCAAGCTGGTGCCTATCGCGCCCAGCCGCGGCATTATCTACGACCGTAACGGCACCCCTCTGGCGCTAAACCGCACCATCTATCAAATCGAGATGATGCCGGAAAAGGTCGATAATGTTCAGGACACGCTGGAGGCGCTAAGAAGCGTTGTCGATCTCAACGATGACGATATCGCAGCCTTCAAAAAAGAGCGCGCCCGTTCCCACCGATTTACCTCCATTCCGGTGAAAACCAATCTGACGGAAGTTCAGGTGGCCCGTTTTGCGGTGAACCAGTACCGCTTCCCCGGCGTGGAAGTGAAGGGTTACAAACGTCGCTACTATCCTTACGGCTCCGCGCTGACGCACGTCATTGGCTACGTTTCCAAGATTAACGACAAAGACGTTGACCGCCTTGATAAAGACGGCAAGCTGGCGAACTATGCCGCGACGCACGATATCGGCAAGCTCGGGATCGAACGCTACTACGAAGATGTCCTGCATGGACAGACCGGCTATGAAGAGGTTGAGGTTAACAACCGTGGCCGCGTCATTCGACAGCTGAAAGAAGTTCCGCCTCAGGCGGGGCATGACGTCTATCTGACGCTCGACCTCAAACTGCAGCAGTATATTGAAACCCTGCTGGCGGGCAGTCGCGCCGCCGTCGTGGTCACCGATCCGCGTACCGGGGGAATTCTGGCTATGGTGTCCATGCCTAGCTATGACCCGAACCTTTTTGTTGACGGCATCTCCAGTAAAGACTATTCCGGCCTGCTGAATGATCCCAATACGCCGCTGGTCAACCGCGCCACGCAAGGCGTTTACCCGCCGGCATCTACGGTGAAACCGTATGTGGCGGTCTCGGCGCTGAGTGCGGGTGTCATCAACCGTAATACCAGCCTGTTTGACCCGGGCTGGTGGCAGCTACCCGGGTCTGAAAAACGCTATCGCGACTGGAAAAAATGGGGCCACGGCCATCTGAACGTGACCAAATCTCTGGAAGAGTCAGCGGATACCTTCTTCTATCAGGTCGCCTATGACATGGGGATTGACCGCCTGTCAGAATGGATGAGCAAGTTCGGCTACGGGCACTACACCGGCGTCGACCTTTCAGAGGAGCGATCCGGCAACATGCCGACGCGCGAGTGGAAGCTGAAGCGCTTTAAGAAGCCGTGGTATCAGGGTGATACCATTCCGGTGGGTATCGGCCAGGGCTACTGGACCGCAACGCCGATTCAGATGAACAAAGCGATGATGATCCTCATTAACGATGGCGTGGTCAAAGTCCCGCATCTGCTGCAAAGCACCGTTGAAGACGGCAAAAAGGTGCCGTGGGTACAGCCCCATGAAGCGCCCGTAGGTGACATTCATTCCGGCTTCTGGGAAATCGCGAAAGACGGTATGTACGGCGTAGCAAACCGTCCGAACGGTACTGCGCACAAATATTTCGCCGGAACGCCGTATAAAGTGGCTGCAAAATCCGGTACGGCGCAGGTCTTTGGCCTGAAAGCCAACGAAACCTATAACGCACACCGCATTGCTGAACGTCTGCGTGACCATAAGCTCATGACGGCATTTGCCCCTTACGATAACCCGCAGGTGGCGGTGGCGATGATTCTGGAAAACGGCGGCGCTGGCCCGGCGGTAGGGACCATCATGCGCCAAATCCTCGACCACATTATGCTGGGTGATAACAACACCGAACTGCCGGCTGAAAACCCGGCCGCCGCTGCGGCGGAGGACCAATAATCATGACGGATAATCCAAACAAAAAATCGTTGTGGGATAAAATCCACATCGACCCAGCCATGCTGCTGATCCTGCTGGCTCTGCTGGTTTACAGCGCCCTGGTTATCTGGAGCGCCAGTGGCCAGGACATCGGTATGATGGAACGCAAAATCGGCCAGATCGCGATGGGTCTGGTCATCATGGTGGTGATGGCGCAGATCCCACCGCGCGTCTATGAAGGCTGGGCGCCCTATCTCTATATCTTCTGTATTATTTTGCTGGTGGCAGTAGACGCGTTCGGCGCCATCTCAAAAGGGGCGCAGCGCTGGCTGGATCTGGGCGTTGTTCGTTTCCAGCCCTCGGAGATTGCCAAAATTGCCGTCCCCCTGATGGTGGCGCGCTTTATCAACCGTGATGTCTGTCCGCCGTCGCTGAAAAACACCGCGATCGCGCTGGTGCTGATCTTCCTGCCGACGCTGCTGGTTGCTGCGCAGCCTGACCTCGGCACCTCGATCCTTATCGCGCTCTCCGGTCTGTTTGTCCTTTTCCTGTCGGGCTTAAGCTGGCGTCTGATTGGTATCGCTGTGGTGCTGATTGCGGCGTTTATCCCTATCCTCTGGTTCTTCCTGATGCATGATTACCAGCGCCAGCGCGTTATGATGCTTCTCGACCCGGAAACTGACCCGCTCGGTGCGGGCTATCATATTATTCAGTCCAAGATTGCGATTGGCTCCGGCGGCCTGCGCGGTAAAGGCTGGCTGCACGGTACCCAGTCGCAGCTGGAATTTTTACCGGAACGTCACACCGACTTTATCTTTGCGGTACTGGCTGAAGAGCTGGGGCTGGTTGGTATCCTGATTTTGCTCGCGCTCTACGTGCTGCTGATCATGCGAGGATTGTGGATTGCCGCCCGGGCGCAAACCACCTTCGGCCGCGTCATGGCAGGTGGATTGATGCTGATTTTATTCGTTTATGTCTTCGTAAATATTGGTATGGTGAGTGGTATTCTGCCGGTAGTAGGCGTACCGCTGCCGCTGGTCAGTTACGGAGGCTCGGCACTGATCGTGTTGATGGCCGGGTTTGGGATCGTGATGTCGATCCATACCCACAGAAAAATGTTGTCAAAAAGCGTTTAAAAATAAGGGGATCGGAATGCGTAAGCAGTGGCTGGGGATCTGCATCGCGGCAAGTTTACTTGCGGCCTGCACAAGTGATGATGGTCAGCAACAGGCAACCGTCGCGCCGCCGCAGCCTGCGGTGTGTAATGGTCCGATCGTTGAAATCAGTGGGGCCGATCCCGTTTATGAACCGCTGAATGCCAGCGCGAATCAGGATTACGAGCGCGACGGCAAAAGCTACAAAATCGTGCAGGACCCTTCCCGCTTCAGCCAGGCGGGCTTTGCTGCCATTTATGATGCAGAACCGGGCAGTAACCTCACGGCATCCGGTGAAACATTTGACCCCATGCAGCTCACTGCCGCGCACCCAACGCTGCCGATTCCAAGCTACGCGCGTATCACTAACCTGGCTAATGGTCGCATGATCGTCGTGCGTATTAATGACCGTGGTCCGTATGGTAATGACCGGGTGATTTCTCTGTCCCGCGCGTCTGCCGATCGCCTGAACACGTCGAACAACACCAAAGTTCGCATTGACCCGATTATCGTGGCGCAGGATGGCTCGATGTCCGGGCCGGGTACCGCCTGTACGACGGTGGCGAAGCAGACCTATGCTCTGCCAGACCGCCCAAATCTTGACGGCGGAATGGGCAGCGTCTCTTCTCCGGCAGAGCCTTCTCAGCCGGCGGGAGAAATACGTCCAATCAGCAATGATACGCTGCAAAGCGATGATTCCACTGGCGCACCGGTAAAAAGTAGCGGCTTTTTAGGCGCACCGACGACCTTAGCGACGGGCGTGCTGGAAGGCAGTGAGCCGACGCCAGCCCCGGTTGCGGCTCCGGTGACGCAGCCAGCGCCGGTAACAGCGCCAGCGACCACGCAAAGCGCGGCAGCCGCTGCGCCAGCAGCAGCCAGCGGCGGCTTTGTCGTTCAGGTGGGGGCAGTGAGCGATCAGGCCCGAGCCCAGCAGTATCAACAGCGTCTAAGCCAGCAGTTTGGCGTACCTGGACGCGTTGAGCAGAACGGCGCGGTCTGGCGTATTCAGATGGGGCCTTTTGCCAGTAAATCGCAGGCAGCGTCTCTGCAACAGCGTTTGCAGAGCGAAGCACAACTGCAGTCCTTCGTCACTGTTGCAAAATAATTAATCGGCGGTATCCGAAATGTCAGTTTGTGTAAAACGCATTCACAAACTCATGCTTAAAGTCGGATGCCTGCCTGAATAGCATTTGCTATAGTAAGGCACTTTTTTTAATTCCATCACGGATGTCGTAGTTCTGACCATGAAGACCACTTTTTCTGCTCGTTTTGTGCAGCGCATGGCGCTGACCACGGCCCTTTGCGCAGCAGCACTCTCTGCTGCTCATGCCGATGACCTGAATATCAAGACCATGATCCCTGGCGTTCCGCAAATCGACGCGGAATCCTACATCCTGATCGATTACAACTCTGGCAAAGTTCTGGCAGAACAGAACGCCGATGCCCGCCGTGACCCGGCCAGCCTGACCAAAATGATGACCAGCTATGTTATCGGCCAGGCCATGAAAGCCGGTAAATTCAAAGAAACGGATCTGGTCACCATTGGTAACGATGCGTGGGCAACCGGGAACCCTGTGTTCAAAGGTTCTTCTCTGATGTTCCTGAAGCCCGGTATGCAGGTTCCAGTTTCCCAGTTAATCCGGGGTATTAACCTGCAGTCAGGTAACGATGCCTGCGTAGCAATGGCTGATTTCGCCGCCGGTAGCCAGGATGCCTTCGTCGGTCTGATGAACAGCTACGTCACCGCGCTGGGTCTGAAAAACAGCCATTTCCAGACCGTACACGGCCTGGATGCAGACGGTCAGTACAGCTCCGCACGTGATATGGCACTGATTGGTCAAGCCCTGATCCGCGACGTACCGAACGAATACTCCATCTATAAAGAGAAAGAGTTTACCTTCAACGGTATTCGTCAGACCAACCGTAACGGCCTGCTGTGGGATAACAGCCTGAACGTTGACGGTATCAAAACAGGTCATACCGATAAAGCCGGTTACAACCTGGTGGCCTCTGCCACTGAAGGTCAGATGCGTCTGATCTCTGCCGTGATGGGCGGTCGTACCTTTAAAGGTCGTGAAACCGAAAGCAAGAAACTGCTGACCTGGGGCTTCCGTTTCTTCGAAACCGTGAATCCGCTGAAAGCAGGCAAAGAGTTTGCGTCTGAGCCAGTATGGTTCGGCGACAACGACCGTGCTTCCCTCGGCGTGGATAAAGATCTGTACCTGACCATTCCTCGCGGTCGTATGAAGGATCTGAAGGCCAGCTACGTCCTGAACAGCACCGAACTGCATGCCCCGCTGCAGAAAAATCAGGTCGTGGGTACCATCAACTTCCAGCTGGATGGCAAGACTATCGATCAGCGTCCGCTGGTTGTTCTGCAGGAAATTCCTGAAGGCAATTTCTTCGGCAAAATCATTGATTACATTAAATTGATGTTCCATCACTGGTTTGGCTAAAAATCGAACACTTGAAAGTGTGATTTTGATCCCCATATACTAAGTATCCTGATAACTCCCACCTGACGTGGGAGTTATTCTTTTTGACGTTACGCCGGAGCTGACATGAAAACCAAACTTAACGAACTGCTTGAATTCCCTACCCCATTTACCTACAAAGTAATGGGTCTGGCGAAACCTGAGCTGGTTGATCAGGTGGTTGAAGTGGTACAGCGCCATGCGCCCGGTGATTACTCTCCGTCAGTAAAACCAAGCAGCAAGGGCAACTACCACTCGGTTTCTATTACTATCACCGCGACCCATATCGAACAGGTTGAGACGCTCTACGAAGAACTCGGCAATATCGAAATTGTGCGTATGGTGCTGTAGTCCCTTTGCGGTTACCCGGCTTACCGGGTAACCCCTCTCCCCCGCTGTGATATACTCCCCCTCATCATTGGTTCCTCGTCTTCGGAGACGCTGTTTTGTATCAGGATAAAATTCTGGTCCGTCATCTCGGGCTGCAACCTTATGAGCCTGTCTCCCAGGCTATGCATGACTTCACCGATTCACGCGATGACACGACCCCTGATGAAATTTGGCTGGTTGAACACCTGCCGGTATTTACCCAGGGTCAGGCCGGTAAAGCGGAACATTTATTAATGACGGGCGATATCCCGGTGATCCAGAGCGATCGGGGTGGACAAGTAACTTATCACGGCCCGGGCCAGCAGGTGATGTACGTCCTGCTTAATCTGAAGCGCAGAAAGCTTGGCGTGCGTGAGCTGGTGACGTTGCTGGAACAAACCGTCGTCAACACGCTGGCGGAATATGGTATTGACGCGCATCCGCGGGCTGATGCACCAGGCGTCTATGTTGGCGAAATGAAGATCTGCTCGCTGGGGCTACGTATTCGTAAAGGCTGTTCCTTCCATGGTCTGGCGTTGAATATTAATATGGATCTGACGCCTTTCCAGCGCATAAATCCCTGCGGCTACGCCGGTATGGAAATGACGCAGATGCGCCAGTGGGTAGATACCGCCACGCCAGATAATATACGCCCTGTTCTTCTGAAGAATGTGTTAGCGCTACTTAACAATCCACCGCATGAATATATCCCTGCTTAATATATCATACAGGGGAGCCCGTTAATTTGACGGGCAACTATTTATTTACCGCTTTTACGCTTTACAATAATCCGCAGATTCTATATTTTCGAAGCGCCCGAATATTGCCGTTACATATTATTTAGCCTCCGGACAGCACGGCATACACAGGCTAAGTAACGTGAGTGATAATCACACAACTGTTTGTTTTTGATAAACAAGTGAAACAAAACCAACACTTTACGAATCTCTACAAGCATAATAAATAAATTCAACTATCATTCATGTTGTGAATGTATACGGAGTGAAAGCGTGGAGTCTACTAATTTACCAGCCAAACGACTGAATGAACCCGGTGGCGAAGACAAGCCACAAATTTTTCGGACTTTACGTAATATTGATCTCAATTTACTGACTATTTTTGAGGCAGTATATGTCCATAAGGGTATCGTTAACGCTGCGAAAATTCTTAATCTCACGCCATCGGCAATAAGTCAGTCGATTCAAAAGCTACGCGCTATATTTCCTGACCCGTTATTTATCCGTAAAGGCCAGGGCGTCACGCCGACGGCCTATGCGACCCACCTCCACGAATACATCAGCCAGGGGCTGGAGTCGATTCTGGGTGCGCTGGATTTAACCGGGAGCTATGACAAACAAAGAACGATCACCATCGGCTGCTCTCCTTCAGTGGGCGTGCTGGTCATGCCCGCCATCTACCAGGCCGTGAAAGAGCATGCTCCCCAGCTTCTGCTGCGCAATGTACCACTCAACGAACCTGACGTTCAGCTTGCCCAGTTCCAGACGGATCTGGTTATTGAGAGCGGCAGCTTCAGCGCCAGAGCGCTGGGGCAAAACGTGCTTTATGCCGATAATCTGGTTTTGGTTTGCCGCCAGCAGCATCCCGCGCTCAGCGAGCCGTTAACCATTGAGAACCTGCGCAATTACGACCACTCGTCTTTCATGACCGAAGGGCAGTCCAACCATGGTCTGCGCCAGCGCATTGATGAAATTTTCCCGGAACGTCAGATCAGTTTCAGCAGTTACAATATGTTTACCACCGCCTCCCTGATTGGCAGCAGCGATATGCTGTGCATCATGCCTTCACGCCTGTATCACCTGCTGCGGAAATGCTGGTCGCTGGAGAGTATTCCGCTCAGCCAGCTCAATGCGGAATCTATCGAGATTTCACTGCATTACAACAAACTCAGTTTGCGCGATCCGGTACTGGAAAACGTCATCCGCATTATCCGTCAGGCCTTCTGACAGCGAGTGTCAGCACAAGCCCCTGCCACAAGCAGGGCGAAAGGCACAAAACAACAACTATTTTACAAATTGGCGACGTGGCAGGCTGCTTTCATGGCCGTTTCAATGATATACTGCCTGTCGTTCGTTCAAAAATAGTTGATAAATACAACATTCCCTTGAATTGAAACGCTTTCCTTCGATATTCGCAACTGGAACACGCACGCTATGAGTAAACCCATTGTGATGGAACGCGGTGTTAAATACCGCGATGCCGATAAAATGGCCCTTATCCCGGTTAAAAACGTGGCTACCGAGCGCGAGGCGCTGTTAAGAAAACCGGAATGGATGAAAATCAAACTTCCGGCTGACTCTTCGCGTATCCAGGGGATCAAAGCGGCGATGCGCAAGAATGGCCTTCACTCCGTCTGTGAAGAAGCGTCTTGCCCTAACCTTGCTGAATGTTTCAATCACGGCACCGCGACGTTTATGATTCTGGGTGCCATCTGTACCCGCCGCTGCCCATTCTGTGACGTTGCTCATGGCCGCCCGGTCGCGCCCGATGCTAACGAGCCGCAAAAACTGGCGCAAACCATCGCTGACATGGCGCTGCGTTATGTGGTCATCACATCCGTTGACCGTGACGATCTGCGCGATGGTGGAGCTCAGCACTTCGCTGACTGCATTACTGCTATTCGCGAGAAAAGCCCGAACATTAAAATCGAGACGCTGGTTCCTGACTTCCGCGGCCGTATGGACCGTGCGCTGGATATCCTGACCGCGACGCCGCCAGATGTGTTTAACCACAACCTGGAGAACGTGCCGCGTCTTTATCGTCAGGTACGACCGGGTGCGGATTACAACTGGTCTCTGAAGCTGCTGGAGCGCTTTAAAGAAGCCCATCCGCATATCCCTACCAAGTCAGGTCTGATGGTCGGTCTGGGTGAAACTAATGACGAAATCATCGAAGTGATGCGCGATCTGCGCCGCCACGGTGTGACCATGCTGACGCTGGGCCAGTATTTGCAGCCAAGCCGTCACCATCTGCCGGTACAGCGCTACGTTAGCCCGGATGAGTTTGATGAGATGAAAGCCGAAGCGCTGGCGATGGGCTTTACCCACGCAGCATGCGGTCCGTTTGTTCGCTCTTCTTACCATGCTGATATGCAGGCAAAAGGCGAAGAAGTCAAATAGTGCTGTAATATCCATTTACAGTAATGCAAAAAAACCGGCCTGATGAGCCGGTTTTTTTTCGCAAGCCCTCAGGCATTGCTATTACTCTTTGTGAGAAAGCTTCTCTGCCGGGATGTCCTCAGCGCTTTTCTTCGCGGCGGCATCATCGTCGTTCATCGCTTTCTTAAAGCCTTTGATGGCAGCCCCCAGGTCACCACCCAGCGTGCGTAACTTCTTGGTACCAAACAGCAGGACGACCAGTGCGGCAACCACCAGCAGTTTGGTAATACTAATCTCACCCATAGATACCTTCTTTACATAAAACAGGCTGCATTCAGCGCCAAAACCTGACTGTATTAACGGTCATTTGGCGCGTGCACACAATAGCAATCTGTAACAAGGTGAATCAAGCATTGTTGAAAAAAACATCACATTAATTGCGGTGGCGCAAAGCGTCGGTTACGAAGAACAGGTAATTGCTGACGCGCAAGCGCAATTCTTTCTAAAAATATCTCCGTCATCAGCAGCACCGGCGCTTCCGCTGCTGCGGCAACCGTGACTCCCAGTGGATCAACTACCCTGCTCTGCCCGATATTTTTATTGCCACACTCCCCGGAAGCAACGACATAGCAGGTCGTGTCCAGCGCGCGCGCCGCAAGCAGCGTTGCCCAATGCTGCTCTTTCAGCGGTCCCTTAACCCATGCAGCAGGCAATACCAGCACGTCTGCCCCTTGCAGGGCCAGATGCAATGCCAGCTCAGGAAAACGCAGGTCGTAGCAGGTCATTAACCCAACCTTAAACCCGTCAATATCAATTAACGGCGCAACGCGGTCACCAGGGTCAACACGCCGTGACTCCTGAATGCTGAACGCATCATAAAGATGAAGCTTGGCATAGCGCGCGATAATCACGCCATCACGGATAGCCACCAGCGTATTTACGGCGCGCCCCGGCACTGAAGGAACGTGCACTGTTAAGATGGTCGTCATCGCGTTACCCACGCTCTCGGTGAGCAACGGCTGTAAAAAGTCGCCATCAAGCGGCTGCGCGGACTTCACGGACAGATCCGGGTCATTATCATCCCTTGCCAGCAGCGCTTCCGGGAGAACCAACAGCGACGCGCCCTTCTGCCGGGCCTGTGTCATCAGGTTCACGCATTGTAGTGCATTAACCTGCCAGTCAGGCGTGACTGCAAACTGCCCTACCGCCACATACATATTTGTCCCCTCATCATAAACAGCGTTAAACTCGCTACTCTTACACATCAAATAGCAGGTATTTAGCGTGTTACAACTCCTTTTGGCTGTTTTTATTGGTGGAGGCACAGGGAGCGTTGCGAGATGGTTCCTGAGTATGCGGTTTAACCCCCTGCACCAGGCGATTCCCATGGGGACACTGGCTGCCAACCTGATTGGTGCTTTTATCATTGGTATGGGGCTGGCCTGGTTTAACCGGATGACGCACATCGATCCCATGTGGAAGGTCCTGATTACCACCGGGTTCTGTGGCGGTTTAACGACTTTCTCAACCTTTTCTGCGGAAACGGTTTTTCTCTTTCAGGAAGGCCGTATCGGCTGGGCGCTGGTGAATATCGCGATCAACATGCTTGGATCCTTCGCGATGACAGGGATCGCATTTTGGCTATTTTCCTCAGTAAGCACGCATTAACCGTCGGGGCGTTAATGTTGGCTTAATTTTTCTCTGTCACTCTGGAGGCCATACTGAACGAGGGTGACAGAATGAAACAGAATCTGATGAGCGCAGGAATGGTGTTGTTGAGCGTACTGATCGTTGCCAGCTTCCTGAAAATGTACCTGCTTGGCTGATTCATAACGAAAAAAACCCGCTCAATGAGCGGGTTTTGAAATTCTTGCTGACGCGTCTGAATTACAGAGCGATTACGTTAGCAGCAGAAGGGCCTTTGGCACCGTTAGTGATTTCGAACTCTACGCGCTGACCTTCAGCCAGAGTTTTGAAACCATTAGACTGGATTGCAGAGAAGTGTACGAACACATCTTTGCTGCCATCTTCAGGAGTAATGAAACCGAATCCTTTGGACTCATTAAACCACTTAACGTTACCTTTAATCTTAGACATCAAAATTACCTTTACAT
>ERZ841116.1528-NODE-1528-length-11148-cov-9.025962_pt1 | contig 11148 bp, 6 predicted proteins | sample MGYA00519875_ERZ841116 | MGnify/ENA primary metagenome ERZ841116 (study PRJEB31850, sample SAMEA3708889) | human gut metagenome | biome: human gut; feature: human-associated habitat; material: faeces | place: China | collected 2014 ... | reverse complement strand
CGCCCAGACGCTTGCCGTTGCAGTAGACAGCGGCGCTGATGCCGGGGTGGAGCCACGGGGCGGTCTCGCGCTCATAGGTGAAGGTCAGGTCAAAGCCTGCGGCCAGCGCCTCCATTGCACCCTTGACGGTGAAGAAGTCCTCCTCGGGGCCAAAGGCACCAATGCAGAGGGTCTGACGTTCATGGGGATGCTCACTGATGGGCAGCTCCTTGGCCAGATAGACGGGAGCCATCTCGAACAGGCGGCCCTCGGCATTGCCCTTCTTGAGGTTGTCCACGATGACATTCAGCATGGACGGGGTCAGCAGGGTGCGCATGATGGACAGGTTCTCGCTGATGGGATTCAGGATGCGGATGGCCTTGCGGGCGGCATCCTCAGCGGGGATGTGCAGCATATCCAGTTCCGCGTTGGAGTAGAAGGCCAGGGTGGATGCCTCATAGAAGCCCTGTGCAGCCAGCAGGCGCTTGGTCTTGAGCTGCTGCTTCTGTGCATAGTTCAGGCCGCCGTTGGTGACAGAGGCGGTGTTCAGGAAGGTGGGGTTGATGTGGTCATAGCCGTACTCACGGATGACCTCCTCCGCCAGATCGGGGAAGCTCTCCACGTCCTCACGGTAGAGAGGAGCAGACACATCCCAGCTGCCATCGGCCTGCACATCCACAGTAAACTCCAGGCGCTGCAGGATATCGATCATGGTCTGCTCGGGCACAGTGATGCCCAGCACACCACAGATCTTGGCGGGGGTGGTCACGATGTGCTTGCGCTCCAGCGGGCGGCCATCGGTCAGGTCATACTCGAGTGTGGTGATATCGCCGCAGTCCAGCTCCTGGATCAGGTGCAGGGCACGGGCCAGGCCCAGCTCGGGAGAGTTGCGGTCCACACCCTTTTCATAGCGGGCAGAGGAATCGCTGTTCTGGCCCAGAGCACGGCTGGTCTTGCGGACGCAGTCACGGGCAAAGGTAGCGCACTCGAACAGCAGGCTGGTGGTGTTCTCGTCCATACCGGAGTTGGCACCGCCCATGATACCGGCCAGAGCCACAGGCTTCTCGGCATCGCAGATGACCAGATTGTTGGGGTTCAGGGTGAACTCCTTTTCATCGAGGGTCACGATCTTCTCACCCTCGTGGGCACGGCGCACATCAATGGTGCGGCCGGCGACCTTGTTCAGGTCAAAGGCGTGCATGGGCTGGCCCATTTCCAGCAGGGTGTGGTTGGTGATATCCACCACATTGCTGATGGAGCGCAGGCCGCACAGGGCCAGATGGCGCTTCATCCAGCGGGGAGATTCGCCCATGCGGATGTTGCGGACATAGTGCGCCATATAGCGGGGGCACAGGTCGGGGGCCTCCACCTGGACGGTGATGGGTGCATCCGGCTCGCAGACAGCCTTGTAATCCATAGCGGGCATGTGCAGGGGCTTGCCCAGAATGGCAGCGACCTCGCGGGCAATGCCCAGCACGGACTGGCAGTCGGGGCGGTTTGCAGTGATGGAGATATCGAAGATATAGTCATCCAGACCGACAACGGGTGCGATGTCGGTGCCGGGAACGGAATCCTCGGGCAGGATGAGCAGACCATAGACCTCAGAGCCCGGGAACAGGTCATCGTTCAGGCCCAGCTCCTCGCCGGAGCAGAGCATTCCGTTGGACTCCACGCCCTGCATCTTGCGGGCCTTGATCTTGATGCCGCCGGGCAGGGTGGAGCCATCCAGAGCGGCGGGCACGCAGTCGCCCAGCTTCATATTGGCGGCACCGGTGCTGATGCGGATATCGTGGCCGTAGTCACCGCAGTCCACCACACACTTGGTCAGGTGGGTGCCCTCCTGCTTTTCCATCTCCACGATCTTGCCAACGACCACCTTGCTGATGCCTGCATCCAGCGGGATCAGCTCTTCCACCTCAAAGCCGCAGGAGAACAGCTTCTCCTCCAGCTCCTGAGCGGTAACGTCGATATCAACGAATTCTTTTAACCAACTGAAAGGTACTTTCATTGTCTGTTCTCTCCCCTCTTATTCATGGAACTGCTTGAGGAACTGCAGGTTGTTCTCGAACATCAGGCCGATGTTGTTGATGCCGTACTTCAGCATGGCGATGCGCTCGATGCCAATGCCGAAGGCGAAGCCGGAATACTCATCCGGGTCAATGTTGCAGTTCTCCAGCACCTTGCGGTTGACAACACCGCCGCCCAGAACTTCGATCCAGCCGGTGTGCTTGCACAGGGGGCAGCCCTTGCCGCCGCACTCAAAGCAGCTGACATCGACCTCCACACTGGGCTCGGTGAAGGGGAAGTAAGAAGGACGCAGGCGGGTGCGGGTGTCCTTGCCGAACAGCTTCTGCACAAAGGTGTTCAGCGCGCCCTGCAGGTCGCCCAGGGTGATGCCCTTATCCACGACCAGGCCTTCCATCTGGTGGAACATGGGGCTGTGGGTGGCATCGGAATCGGAACGGAACACACGGCCGGGGATCAGCACCTTGATGGGCGGCTTCTGGCTGTCCATGGTGCGGATCTGGCCGCCGGAGGTCTGGGTGCGGAGCAGGAACTCGTCGGACAGGTAGAAGGTATCCTGCATGTCACGGGCGGGGTGATCCTTGGGCACGTTCAGGCGGGTGAAGTTGTGGTCGTCATCCTCGATCTCAGGTGCGTCGGCCACGGCAAAGCCCATGCCGGAGAACACATCGATGATCTGGTTGGTGACCAGCGTCAGGGGGTGCAGACCACCCACCGTGCGGGTCTTGGCGGGCAGGGTGATGTCCACAGTCTCAGCGGCGTTGCGGGCGGCCAGCTCGGCCTCCTTCACTTTGGCGGCGGCGGCATCGTAGTCTGCCTGCACCTTCTGCTTGAGCTCGTTGATGATCTTGCCCATGGCGGGGCGCTCTTCGGGCGCGACAGAGCGCAGATTCTTCATCAGCGCGGGGATCTTGCCGTTTTTGCTCAGATATTCCTGCCAGAACGAGGCCAGCGTCTCCTTGGAAGAGACCTGACCGAGGCTCTCTGCGGCCTGTTTGGCCAGCTCGTCGATCATTGCTTGCATGGAAATTCTCTCCTTCTCAGTTCGTGTTTTCAAAGCGGGGCAGCAAAAAAGGCCCCGTCCCCTGCCGGGCCATTTCTGGCCGGACAAAAGGGACGAAGCCTTTGCAAATCCAATGCTCCGCGGTACCACCCGGTTTCCGCCCTGCACAAAGAAGGGCGGCTCTCAAACGCCGTAACGGGGCGCGCCGTCCTGCCCTAATAGAAGCCGTTCGGGCAGGCCGCTCAGGAGCGAACTTCGGCACACACCCACGCGGAAGCCCTTTCAGCCGGTGAAGCTTCTCTCTTTGCTGTGGAACTGCGTGCGTACTCTCTCCGTCGCTGCGTTTTCAAGATATTCAGGTTTCATAACCGGATATCATCTTACCACACTTTGGGCCTGTTTGCAAGCCGGGGCGGCACTTTTTCCCTGAATTTTAAGGTTTTGCTTGTGTTTTGGCCGAAAGTATGGTATAGTAAGCGTAACGTTTTACTGAAAGGAGGGTACACCCAGATGGGTTGGAATGGCTGCATCTTTTTCAAAAAAGGTCAGATTTAATACGTTCCGGCTCGAAGTGTACCCTTTTGTCTCTTTCAGCAAAGCGTGGAGCATGATTTTCAGCGCCGCGCAGCTTTGCTGTGGGGCGCTTTTGTTTTGGGTACACTTTCTATTTTGAATCATTCACTATAAATAGAAAGGGTGTTTCCAATGGATCATAAACTCAATTTAAAAAAGCAGTTCGCCTGCATTTATACTTCCGATTTCTTCTCCGGCCTGCGCATCACGGATGCGGTATGGGTGGCGCTGCTGGCGGCCCGGGGCTTCTCCCTATGGGAGATCGGTCTGGCCGAGAGCGTATTCCACATCGTCAGCCTGCTGTGTGAGGTGCCCAGCGGCATGGCGGCAGACCTGCTGGGCCGGAAAAAGACCCTCGTATCCGGCGGCGTGTGCATGGTCCTGCAAAGCCTGCTGATGGCCTTTGCGTCAGACCTGTTCACCATCTGCTTTGCCATGGGGCTGAACGCGCTGGCCATGACCATGTTCTCCGGCACCACCACGGCGCTGCTCTACGACAGCCTGAAGCAGGAGGGCTGCGAGGAGAAATACATTCAGGTCTCTGCAAACAGCTCTCAGATCTCCATGCTGGCCAACGCCGTGGGCTCCATGGCCAGCATTCTGAACCGGTTTCTCGGCTATGCAGGCTTTTATCTGCTGAACGCCGCCTTCGGGGGCATTTCCGCTCTCGCCAATCTGCTGCTAGCGGAACCCATTGTCACTGCGGCCCAGGCCAACCGGGAAAAGCACGCGCTGCGCACTCTGCCCGAACAGTTCCGCCAGCTGGTGCGGGACAGTCTGCATGTCCTGCACACCTGCCCAATGGCAGGAAAGCTTATCGCATCCAGCGCCCTCATCAGCGTGCCCAGCTACCTGACCAAGATGTTTTTGCAGCAGCGGCTCGTTGAGCTGGGCTGGCCCACGGAGCTGCTCTTCCTTCCCCTGCTGCTGGGTGGTCTGGCCTGCGTGGCGGGCACCGAGATCGGCCGCCGGGTGAGATGCCGCTCCATGCGGCGGCTCTACACAGCCTGTGCCCTGCTCTGCGGTGTGGGCACTCTGCTGGTGGGTGCTGCGCCTGCCTGGGGCGGCATCCTGGGCATGATGCTGGTGCAGGGTGTGCTGGAGGTCTACCTGCTCCACGAGAGCCAGAAGCTGAACGATGCCATCCCCAGTGACCAGCGGGCCACCCTCATCAGCGTGGACGGCATGGCCTACAGTCTGCTCATGATTCCCGCAAGTCCTCTGGTGGGTGCCGTCGGCGATGCCTTCGGGCAGGCCGGTGCAGGCCTTGCCCTGCTGGGCGGGGTCATCGTGCTGAGCGGCGTGGCGCTCTTGGGGAAAAAGCCGCAGGAATCCTGATACAGCAAAAAGCGGATGCGTTCCGGTGGGAGCGCATCCGCTTTTTTATTTTGCTCAGAACCGCCGCCAGGTGTCCGGCATAAAGAACACCAGCATGGGGAAGATCTCCAGACGGCCCGCCAGCATGTCAAAAATCATAACCAGCTTGGCGGGGTTGGAGTAGCTGCCAAAGTTCATCATGGGGCCCACCTGGGCAAGGCCGGGGCCGATGTTGTTCAACGTGGCGGCAATGGCGGTGAAGTTGGTCACCATGTCAAAGCCATCCAGACTGATAAGGAAGAAGGATGCCGCAAAGATGAAGATGTAGGCGGCCACAAAGACATTGGTGGCGCGGATGGTCTCATGGTTGACCACCTTGCCGTCCATCCGGACGGGGGCCACCACCTGCGGGTGAAGGGCCTGCTTGAGCTCCTTGCCCACAGTCTTGCCCATCAGCAGGAGGCGGCTGACCTTTATGCCGCCGCCGGTGCTGCCTGCGCAGGCACCCACAAACATCAGCATGACAAGGATCTCCTTGGAGAGGGTGGGCCACAGGTCAAAATCACAGCTGGAAAAACCGGTGGTGGTGATGATAGAACCCACCTGGAAGGCGGCGTGGCGCAGGGCCTCGCCCAAGCCGTTGTACATGCTGTAAATGTTGGCCGTGATGATGGCCACAGCCACACCGATGATCACAAAGTAGGCGCGCACCTCCTCGCTGGCGGCAGCGCGGCGGAAGCGGCGCATCAGCAGCAGGAAATAGGCATTGAAGTTCACGCCAAACAGGATCATAAAGATGGTCACGACCCACTGGACATAGGGCGACATGCTGGCAAAGCTGTCATTGCGGAAGCCGAAGCCGCCGGTGCCCGCTGTGCCAAAGGAGGTCAGCAGAGCTTCAAATACCGGCATCCGCCCGGCGATCAGGAACATGAATTCCAGCACCGTCAGGAGGAAATAGATGCCGTACAGAATTTTTGCCGTGGACTGCACCTTCGGCACCAGCTTATCCACCTGCGGGCCGGGGCTTTCGGCTTTCATCAGGTTGACATGGGAGCCGCCGGTCAGGGGCAGCAGGGAGAGCAGGAACACCAGAACGCCCATGCCGCCGATCCAGTGGGTGAAGCTGCGCCAGAACAAGATGCCCCTGGGCAGGTCCTCCACAGCGGGCAGGATGCTGGCACCGGTGGTGGTGAAGCCGGAAACGGTCTCAAACATGGCATCCACCGGGTTGGGGATGCTGCCCGTGAGCACAAAGGGCACCGCGCCCACCACACTGATGAGCAGCCAGCAGAGCGCCGTGGTGGCAAAGCCCTCCCGCATATAGAAGATCTGGCTCTTGGGCTTGATGCGGTGGAGCAGAGCGCCCGCCACCGCAGAAAGCGCTGCCGTGAGCAGGAACACGCCCAGCACCATCCACTCACCGTAGATCAGGCTGGCCATGGCAGGCAGCAGAAGCAGCGCGGCTTCGCAATAGAGGATGTAGCTCAGCAGCCGCAGAACGATCGCATAATTCATGCCGCGCCTCCGTTAATCTTCCACGATGTCCCGCAGGTCATGCAGGCCGTGCTCCAGCGTGACCACGATGACGTTGTCGCCCACCTGGATCTCATCGCCGCCGCGCGGGATCTTGATCTCGTTGCCGCGGGTGATGCAGCAGAGCAGCAGGTTCTTTTTCAGGTGGAGCTGGCTCAGGGGCACACCGGTGGCGCGGCTCTTCTCATGGACCGTGAATTCCAGCGCCTCCACGCGGTCGTCCAGAATGCGGTACAGGGTCTTGATGTTGCTGCCTGCCTCGTTCTGCAAAGCGCGCACATACTGCACGATGTAATCGCAGGTCATGTACTTGGGGTAGACGATGCTGCCCAGATCAAGCCCGGCCAGGATATCGTCAAATTCCAGGCGGTTGATCTTGGTGACCAGCTTGCCGTTGGAATGCTTCTTGGCAAACAGGGTCAGCAGGACATTTTCCTCGTCGATGTTGGTCAGGGCCACAAAGGCCTCGGTGGAGGTCAGGCCCTCGGAGAGCAGGAACTCGCGGTTGGAGCCGTCCTCACACAGGATCTGTGCCTCGGGCAGGGCCTGGGCCAGCACATCGCAGCGGGCAGGGTCCCGCTCCACGATCCGCACCCGGACATGGTTTTCCAGCAGCTCCTGGCTCAGATAGAAGGCAATGGCACCGCCGCCCACGATGAGGGCATTGCGCACCGGGCGCACGGCCAGATGGATGCGCTGGAAGAACGCGTGGGCCTTTTCCTGCGTTGCAAGAAAGGTGACCTGATCGCCGGTCTGGAGCACAAAATTACCGTTGGGGATGATGACCCCGCCGTTGCGCTCCACAGCGCAGACCAGAATATCGCTCTTGAGCCGGGTGGGGATCTCCCGGATGGCCACGCCGTCCAGTGCCTGTGCCTCGGTCAGGGTGAACTTGATCAGCCGCACCCGGCCTTCCGCAAAGGTATCGATCTTGCTGGCACCGGGGAAGCGCAGCAGGTGGGAGATCTCCCGCGCCGCCGCCATCTCCGGGTTGATGATGGCCGAAATGCCGATCTGCTTTTTGATGAAGTCCAGCTCATGGCTGTAGGAGGGGTTGCGCACACGGGCAATGGCGTGGCAATGGCCCGCCTTTTTGGCAAACATGCAGCAGAGCAGGTTCAGCTCGTCCGAGCCGGTGACCGCAATGAACACGTCCGCCTCCTCGATTCCCGCCTCGGACAGCGTTGTGATGGAGGAGCCGTTGCCGGTAATGCCCATCACGTCATAGGATTCGCTGATATGCTCCACACGGGCCTTGTTGGTATCGATGATCGTGACATTGTGGCCTTCCTCGCTGAGCTGTCGTGCCAGCGCTGTGCCGACCTTGCCGCAGCCCACCAGAATGATCTTCATAGAAAATGTCCTTTCCGTCCCTCCCGCCTTGCGGGAAGGATGCTTTCTCAGTAGCGCTCCACGCCGTCCTTGGTGACAAGGGCGTAGACCAGCGGGGCCTCCTCGGGCTTTTCCGCACCATAGACCAGACCGCTGCGGTACTCCGCAGCAGCGGCTTCAAACTTATCTGCCGCACCGTAGAAGGTGGCAAGGCTTTCGCCCTTGTGCACATAATCGCCGCGCTTTTTGTGCAGGGTGATGCCGGCCGCAAAGTCCAGCGGGTCTCCCTTCTTCTGGCGGCCAGCGCCCAGCAGCACACTGGCAGAGCCGATCTTCTCGGCATCGTTGGCCACGATGTAGCCATCCTGCTCGGCCAGCAGCTCAAAGCTGGCTGCAGGCTGCTCAAACAGGCTGTAATCGTCCAGCACACGGGTGTCGCCGCCCTGGGCCGCAAACATCTCCTTGCACTTGGCAAAGGCAGAGCCGTCCGCGATCACAGCCTGTGCCATGGCACGGCACTCCGCGGGGGTACCCTTGCCTGCCAGCACCAGCATATTGGCGGCCAGCTGCAGGCAGACCTCGGTCAGGTCGGCAGGGCCCCTGCCCTTGAGCACATCCATGCTCTCCATGACCTCAAGGCTGTTGCCGATGTTACGGCCCAGCGGGGTGTCCATATCGGTGATCATAGCGGCCACCCGGCGGCCATGGTGGGTGCCGATGGCGACCATCAGCTTGGCCAGCTCAATGCTCTGGTCCACGGTCTTCATAAAGGCACCGGTGCCGGTGGTCACATCCAGCAGGATGGCATCGGAGCCGGAGGCCAACTTCTTGGACATGATGGAAGAGGCGATCAGCGGGATGCAGCTGACCGTGGCGGTCACATCCCGCAGGGCGTACATCTTCTTATCCGCCACGGCAATGCCCTCGCTCTGGCCAATGACCGACAGCCCGATCTTGTTCACCTGGGCAAAGAACTCCTCCTGCGAAAGGGCAGTTCTGGTGCCGGGCACGCTCTCCATTTTATCAATGGTGCCGCCGGTATGGCCCAGGCCGCGGCCGCTCATCTTGGCGATCTTCACACCGCAGGCCGCCACCACAGGGGCGATCACAAGGGTGGTCTTATCGCCCACGCCGCCGGTGGAGTGCTTATCCACCTTGATGCCGGGGATGGGGGAAAGATCGACCATCACGCCGCTGTGGGCCATCACGTCCGTCAGCTCGGCTGTTTCTTCGTTGGTCATGCCGCGCAGGTAGACCGCCATCATCCAGGCGGCCATCTGGTAATCGGCCACCTCCCCGCTGACAAAGCCGTTGACAATGGCCTCCAGCTCTTCCCGGGTGTGGGTACCGCCATCGCGCTTTTTCGCGATCAGATCATAAATACGCATCGCAATTCTCCTGTCTGACAGTATGACTTTCAATAAATTCCATTATAACAGACTTTTTGACAAAGGCAATCCACATTCCGTCTCCTTTGTCGGGTTTTGAACACCAAGGGCGCAGCTGCCCGGAAAAGCAGCTGCGCCCTTGGAACAAACCTCGCTCAGCGGGAACCCTTGTCGTAAGGGATACCCTCAGCCTTGGGGGCCATGCTGTTTTTGGAGGTAAAGGCCAGAATGATCATGGATGCGATGAACGGCATCATGTTATAGATGTTGCTGGACCAGTGGAGCTGCGCCAGGAAGGTGGAGTCTGCAATGTTTGCCAGGCTCTTGAACACGGCAAAGAACATGGCGGCGGCACAGATGTTGAAGGGCTTCCACTGGCCAAAGATCATAACAGCCAGTGCAAGGAAGCCCGCGCCAGCCACGCCGACCTCAAAGTTCCAGGTCTGCACCGGGGGCACGATATAGGCCAGACCGCCGATAGCGCCCAGCGCACCGGAAAGCAGCACACCCGCGTAGCGCATCTTGTAGACGTTGATGCCCACAGAATCGGCTGCCTGAGGATGTTCGCCACAGGCGCGCAGGCGCAGACCGAAGCGGGTCTTGTACATCACGATGTAGGCCGCGATGAACAGGACGATGGCAACGGGGGTCGTCAGGTAGAAATACTTGAAAATCAGGTTGTTCCAGAAGCTGGGGCCGTCCACCGGGGCGAGGCCGAAGGTATCGCGGGTGATGCGCACCCAGTTGGGAATGAAGATCGTGGTCAGGCCCTGGCCCTGGATGGCCCAGGTCATGACGACGGCGAAGGCGGGCGCAAACTGGTTCAGCGCCGTGCCGCCGATGGTCTGGTCGGCCTTCAGGTTGATGGCCGCAAAGCCCAGCAGCAGCGAAAAAATCATGCCGGTGACGCCCGCCACCAGAATGGCAATGAACATCGACAGCTGCGGATGTGCGGGACCGAAGCCGCTCTGGTCCAGGCCCTGCAGCGTAAAGCAGGCGAACAGTGCGCCAATGATCATCATGCCCTCAAGTGCGATGTTGATGACGCCGGAATGCTCACTGAACATGCCGCCCATGGCGACGAGCAGCAGCGGCACTGCGAACAAAATGGTCATACTGATAATGTTGGCAGCGATCATCATTTTGCAGCACCTTCCTTTCCCTTATGGCCGGAGACCGCCTTGGTAATGATGCCGCGCATCAGCAGGGCAAAGGCCGCCAGATAGATGATGACGGCAATGACGATGTCAATGGTCTCGGACGAGTAGGCGGGCTGCATGGCGGCACCGCCGACCTGAATATAGCTGATAAAGAGCGACGCAAAAATCGTGCCGATGGGGTTGGAGCTGGCCAGCAGGGCGACAGGGATGCCGTTGAAGCCCATGCCAAGGATGGATTTTTCCAGCACGTATTGGCCCGTACCGGCCAGGTAGTAGATGCCGCCGCCGATGCCGGACAGCGCGCCGGAGATGACCATGGACAGCACGATGTTGCGCTTGGAGTTGATGCCCGCGTACTGGGCAGCGTCGCGGCTCAGGCCGCAGGCCTTCAGCTCATAGCCGAAGGTCGTCTTTTGCAGGATGACCCAGACGAGGATGGCAAAAATAATCGTGATGATGATGGAAATATTGATCCAGCTCGAGTTGCCGAACAGTGCCGCAAACGGCCCCCTGGGCAGGATCGCACCGGGGTTTGCAACGTTCAGCGCGGCGGTGCGGTCCGAGTTAGACGCGCCCCAGCCGGAGGCCAGCATATCGGGCATGTTGGCCAGCAGCAGATTGACGAGGTACATACCGATCCAGTTGAACATGATGGCGGTGATGACCTCATTGACGTTGAAATACGCCTTGAACAGGCCCGGGAAAATGCCCCAGATCGCACCGCCAACAGCGCCCGCCAGCAGGCAGACGTACCACGGCAGCTGGAATTGAATGGCGCACAGCAGCGAGAAGAAAGCGCCCATCGTGTACTGGCCGGACGCACCAATGTTGAACA
>ERZ841116.1526-NODE-1526-length-11152-cov-3.069298_pt1 | contig 11152 bp, 10 predicted proteins | sample MGYA00519875_ERZ841116 | MGnify/ENA primary metagenome ERZ841116 (study PRJEB31850, sample SAMEA3708889) | human gut metagenome | biome: human gut; feature: human-associated habitat; material: faeces | place: China | collected 2014 ... | reverse complement strand
CGGGGTGGCGGAAGGGTGAGCGGGTGCCGGCCGGGAACGGGCAGGCGGAGGGGTCAAGACCCCTCCCTACGATGTGGAAGGTTAGAGGGTGGTTATGGGAAAGTGCGCGGGCCGGGCATGCCCGGCCCCTACGGGGGTGGTGGTGGAGGAAGCGGTGCGTTTTCCACATTCGGCACACGTGAATGTGGAAAACACTTGCAATTTCTACCTTATTATAATAGTATAGAGGCAACATACTTGAAACGAGGTCCTGTCATGATCCTGGCATTGAATATCGGCAACTCCAATATTACGTTTGGCGGGTATACGCCGGACGGCAAGCTGGTGTTTTCGTCGCGGCTGTTTGCGGACACGGCGCTGAGCAGTGATGAGCTCCTGTACAAAATCGTAAACATGCTGGCGCTGTACGGGGCGGAGCCGCAGCAAATCACGGCGGTCATCTTTTCCAGCGTGGTGCCGGCGCTGACGCCGCGGCTGCGCGAGGCCCTGTGCAAGATGTGCGAGTGCCAGATCATGGAGGTCGGCCCCGGGCTGAAAAGCGGGGTGCGAATCCGCATGGACAACCCGGCCCAGCTGGGCGGTGAGCTGCTGTGTGCCATCGTGGGCGCGCTACAGCGGTGCACGCCGCCCTGCGTGGTGGTGAACTTTGATACCGCCACTACCCTGCTGGCCGTGGACAGCACCGGCGCACTGGTGGGCGGCAGCATCCTGCCGGGGCCGCAGTGCTCGCTGTCGGCGCTGGTGCGCAACACGGCGCAGCTGCCCCAGGTGGAGCTGGAGGCCCGCCCGCGGCGTCTGCTGGGGGCCAACACGGCGGACTGTCTGCACAGCGGCATTGTGTACGGCACGGCAGCCATGCTGGACGGAATGGTCGCGCAGATCCGCGCAGCGCTGGGCGCACCCGACGCGCCGGTGGTCGCAACCGGCACGCTGCCCGACAGTGTGCGCACGGCGTGTGCGACGGATATTGTGTACCGCGAGACGCTGGTGCTGGAAGGGCTGTATTGGATCTGGAAGAAGAATACGCGGAAGTGACGTTTTGGTTGCGGGCCATCCCTGTAGGGGGCGGCGTCCTCGACGCCCCGCGGAGGGGTCAAGACCCCTCCCTACGATGCAAACCAGTAACAGGCGACGACGCAGGGTTGCGGGCCGGGCATGCCCGGCCCCTACGGGGTGGTGGATGGTTGGCGGGTGCTGGCCGGGAGGTGCGGGCGGCATATATGCCGCTCCCTACGGGCAGGCGTATTATAATATCCGTATTCCGGACAAACATCATTATACATCCAAAGAGGTGCTGCCCGCGCCTCTTTCTTTTTTTGTGGTGTCGTGTTATAATATATTATGTATAGTTATGTACAAAATTTACAGAGAAAGGTATTTATTCATCACTCATGCAGCATTTGAAAAACTTTAACTGGAAGAAATTCCTCTTGCAGGGGGTGCTCCCCTTCCTGCTGGCGGTGGCTGTGGGGTTCATCTCCCGCTATCAGCTGGAGCTGTCCGACGGCGTGACCGAGAGCTTTTTGCAGCTTCAATGGCCGCTCTACGCACCGCTCAACGCGCTGACCGCCTTTTGCCTGACGCTGATTTTGTTTGCGCTGCTCGGCAAGTGGAGCCGCGCAACGGGCATTTCGGGCGCGGTGTTCACCGTCATTGCGCTCATCAACTACTACACCCGCGACCTGCACGGCTCGGCGCTGATGCCCCAGGACATTTTGAACCTCGGCACCGCCGCCGAGGTCATGGGCAGCTACACCCTGAAAATCACGCAGGACGTTGTGAAGATCGCGCTGCTCTACCTGCCGATTCTGGCGATTGCGTTCGTGCAGGCGCAGCTGGTCAAGGGTGCGCCTAAGCGCGCCGGCTGGAAGGCCCGCGGCGTGCGGGCGGCGGGCAGCGCACTGGGCGTTTTTCTGGTCATGTTCTTCGGCTACTTCGGCCCCGTGACCATCAAGCCCAAGACGACCTACGGCTGGGCGTGGCAGAACACCTACTACACCTACGGCTATCTGGCCGGGACGATTGAGGCCACCAGCCTGATGGCCGACCCTATCATTGAGCCGGAGCACTACAACGACGCCGCGGCGGTGAACACCGCCCGCAAGGCCGACGACTACATCGCCCCTGCCAGCCCCGAGAGCGCCGAGGACTACCCCGACATTGTGCTGATCCTGTCCGAGAGCTTCTACGACTTTGACCTTGTCACCGACCTGCAGGCCGACACCGACATCATGCCGGTCACCAAGAACCTGCCCAACTCGGTCTACGGCCACACGATCAGCCCCCATGTGGGCGGCGGCACAAACTCCACCGAGTACGAGATGCTGACCTCCAACTCGCTGATCCTGATGCCCAGCATCACGCCGTTCAACTGGCTGAACCTGTACAACGCCAACAGCGTTGTCAGCTACCTCAAGGGTCTGGGCTACTCCACGATGGCCGCCCACCCCTACACGAACTCCAACTACCGCCGCGACTCCGCCTGGCTGGCGCTGGGCTTTGACGAGACCCATTTCCAGAGTGATTTTACCACGCAGGAGACCTACGGGGACCGCCCGTACCAGACCGACTCGGCCACCTACCGCGACTGGGAAACGATGTACGAGGCCATGCCGGAGGACCGGCCGCGGTTCAGCTTCCTGGTCTCCATCCAGAGCCACGGCGACTACGATATGAACGATGCGTCGCTGGATATTGTCCACGCCGCCACCGACTACGGCGACTACGATGCGCTGATGGACGAGTACCTGAGCTGCATCAAAATGACCGACGCCGCCGTGCAGGAGCTGTGCGATTACTTTACCGCGCAGTACGAAAAGACGGGCCGCAAGGTCATTGTGGCCATGGCCGGTGACCACGCGCCCAGCTTTGTAGGCCATGTGGCCGACGCCAGCTTTGCCGAAACCGACAACGAGCTGCAGATTTTGGAGCGCAGCACGCCGTTTTTCATCTGGGCCAACTACCCGCTGGAGCACACGGCAGCCGCCACCAGCACCACCGACCCGCTGAACCGCATGGACATGGTCATGCTGACCCCCACCCTGCTGCAGCAGGCGGGTCTGCCCCTGAGCGACTACTACGAGTACCTGCTGGAAATGAAGCACAACACCCCCGTTGTGACCGCCGCCAACGACTACATGAAGGTGGACGGCACCACAGCCGAGTACGGCGCAGACCCCGCGCTGGACGAGTGGGCCAAGGGGTATCTGATGCTGGAATACAACAACATCGGCGCGCACGCCAAGCGCGACCAGAGCATTTTTGACCCCGCCGAGTAAAGAGGAGGCATCCCTATGACAGGCCTGAAACGAACCCCGCGCAGCCGCGGCGGCTTTACGCTGGTGGAGCTGATCGTGGTATTGGTGATTCTGGGCGTGCTGGCGACCTTTGCCGTCCCGGCGCTGACCGGGTACATTGACAGCGCCAAGGAAAAGCAGGCCGTCAGTGAGACGCAGGCGTGTGTGATGACGGCGACCCGGCAGGGGGCGCAGAACTACGCTTTGGTGCAGAACGCATCGATAACGGGAAAAAGCGATGGTGCAAATGCCCTGACAAACTGGGCAGGCACGTTGACAAACGAGGGTCCCACCGTGACCGGCGGAGATGTAGCACTTACCGAGGGCAGCGGGCAGTATCTGCTGCATGTGAACGACCCGCCTGCGGGCAGTATTAAGCCTGTTGGGATTTCTTCGGATGCCGGGGTCAAGGGTACCGTGCAGGGGATGACCTGCAATGCCAGCGGGCAGGTTTTATACTTAGTGTATACCAGCGCCGATGGGATACAGGTCGTATACACGAACGCGGGAACCACCGCGAGTGTAAATATCGGCAGTGATGAGGCTGTTGTTGTGCCGACGCCGAAGAAGAATGACCACTCCGGCGGGGGCAGCACCGGGGGCGGCGGTTCCGGCGGGGGCGGTACGACCGGCGGCACTGTTACAGCAAATGAAAAGCAGTTCATTATCCACTTGCAGGATATTAAAACTGCAAACTCTGCGCCTTTTGCAAACAGAAAATATCACATTCAGAGCGGCGATAACTCCTTTGATGTGACCTCTGATGAAAACGGCGATATTCTGTTGAATATTTCTCCTAAGGAACGCTCTCGTCCCAACACTGTTATCGGGGATACGCCGACTACTATCACCGAAGTTGAAGTTCCTAATGACTACCAAGTCATTCCCAGCAGTACAAAAATCTATATCAATGTTGTCAATGATGGGGACGACTATTATCTCAATTCCATACAGGATGGCGGAAATAACAATCCATTTGCTATCGATATGGCTAAAAGGCAGCTTACCCTTATGCGCTTTCCCATTGCCAAATTGAAGCTGCGCGTCACTGACCCTAATGGAAATGCGCTGTCCGGTGCTACTTTTGCTATTACGAACGGCTCAGACACTGTTGCCAAACTCACCAGTGATAGTAAAGGAGAATGCTCCATTCCTGTCAAACTGCATGAGGGAGATAACATCGGGTATTCTGCTGCTTTCCTAACTACCGGAGACCAAAATAACCAAACTTATGTTATAAAGGAAACTCCTCCTGCCGGATATAAGGGAGACTTCACATGTTCGTTTCATTTATATTATAAGGAATATCCCTCTACTCCGACTCCCCATTATACAACCTGGTTCCGTATTGATGCTTTTAACTTCAATCAGGGAGAAGGGGTTAGTTATAGTCTGGAAAAGACTGTTGGTGATCAGGATACTTTTCATGTCACACACAACAAACGTTAACTCTGCACTGTCTATATCCGTAAAATTGATAACGCCGGAAATCCTGTATCCAACGCCAATCTAAAAGCTGACAATACCGGCAGCTTTGTTACGCCAGAGCATAAATTACAGGATACAACCAAAATATAGCAGACTGTCGAAAAACGCTTGTAGGGGCGAGCATTGCTCGCCCGTGCCCGTTTGCCTTGCAAGAAAACTGTCCCGGAAAATGCGTTGCTGCGGTAAGTTGGCGGGCGACCCATGCTCGCCCCTACGCACGCAATAAGGCAGGAATGCGATTTATTGACGGTCTGCTATATAATTTCACCCTCAATCAATAAGAAAGCCCCCACCCAGCCGCAGAACATCTACGGTTGGGTGGGGGTGGTTTATTTGTAGAGATTGCAGGGGCGCGGCGGCAGCGGCAACACTCCCGGGCGGATATGGGATCAGCCCCTGCGTTCTCTGCCAATCACAAAAACTCTTTCCAGTAAATCTCTGCGCTTCTCGTCATCTCCCGGGAAAAGTCGCTCGCGTACTTGCGCTTGCAAAATGCCTGCACGGCTTTGTCAAAGTCATAGTCGAGCTGGCCGTTGGCGGCGGCTTTCGCCGCAAAGTCGGCGCGCAGCTCGTCGGGCGTGCGGTCGCGGTAGGTGTTCTCGCAGACGACGGCCTGCTCGGCAAAGCGGGCGGGCTTGGGGCGGCGCTGCTGCTGCTCCGTGGGGCGGCCAAACACCAGCATACAGGCGGGCACAACGTACTGCGGCAGGTGCAGGGCGTCGCGCATGGCCTCAGCATTCTCGAGGACGTCGCCTATGTAGCAGCTGCCGATGCCCAGAGACTCGGCGGCGACCACGGCGTTCTGGGCGGCAATGCAGGTGTCGGCCACGGCCAGCATCAAGTCCCCTGCCCCGGGCTTGCGGGCGTCCGTGATGCCCGCGGCGTGGTAGGCGTTGAGCCAGCGGCGGCAGTCGGCCAGGAACACCAGCACCAGCGGCGCCCCGGCAATGAACGGTCGCACAGGTCGGCCAGCGTGGCCTTCAGCGCCGGGTCGGTGATGTCCAGGACCGTGTACAGCTGCTGGTTGCCCGCCGTCGGTGCCTGGAACGCCGCGTTCAGGATGGCCGCCCGCTCGTCCGGCGTGACGGGGTCGGGGGTGAATACCCGCACGCTTTTGCGGGCGGAGAGGGCGGAGAGGATAGCGTTGTTTTCCATAATAAGCTCCTTTGTATAGCAAAAGCCTCCCTTGTCAAAGGGAGGTGGACGCCGTAGGCGGCCGGAGGGATTCCGGCGGGCTTTCCGGGAGCAAACCGCTTCCGCGACGCCCGTCGGAATCCCCCAGTCCGCTCCGCGGACAGCCCCCTTTGACAAGGGGGCCTTTTGCCGTTTTATTTAACTTTTCCGTTTCTTCAAAAACTTCCCGATCAGCGTATCCAGCATGCTCAGCACCTCGCGGATGTTCAGCACGCAGACCACCGCGGTGATGCCCACGACGGGCAGCGCCCAATGGGTCAGGTTCATCATGCACCAGATCTCCGCCAGCACCAGCGCCAGATTCAGCACAAGCCACGCCGGGTGGAAGTCGATTTCCAGCAGACCGCGGGTCGAGTAGGCGCGCAGCAAAAACACCAGCATCAGGCTCAGGAAGCTGGCCGGGGTTACGCCCCACGGGCCCCACTGCAAAATGAACAGGTAGTTCAAAATCAGGTTCAGCACCGCACCGGCCAGCATTGTGAACAGCGAGCCGGCAGACCTTTTATACACGACGTAGACGCTGTTCAGGAACTGGTTCAGGCAGGTCAGCATCGAGCAGAGCGTCAGGAACGGAACAAACGTCCAGGCGTCAAAATATTCGGCCTTGAACACCCGCATGAGCAGCTGGCACAGCATGATGATGCCCGCCACACAGCAGAACAGCACGCTGGAATAGGTGCGGAAGATCTGGGTAAAGAACTTGGCTCTCCCCTCTTCCTCGGTGACAGCCGACAGCTGCCATGCATCGTAGAAGATAAGGCCCAGCGTCGTGAGGATGGTGGGCAGGAAGTAGCCGGTGGAGAGCAGGCCGCTCCATGCGTCGCCGCTGTGGCCGTCGAGGCCGTCGCACATCTCACGCACAAAGAACAGATCGGAGGCGTTGATGATCCAGAAGCTTATCTGGGCCGGTATCATGGGCAGCGAGAAGTGGAGCATCTGCTTCCAGAGGGTCTTGTTGATGCCCTTCAGCTCGATGAAATCCCAGAGTTTGCCGGTGAGCATCAGGAAGAGCACGCTCACGAGGTCGCCGCTGATGATGGCCAGCAGATAGCCGTTGGCGCCCCACTTGAAGCCCACCAGATAGAGCACATAAAACGCCATGGTCGCCACGGTGCAGAGCACACCGTCCACGGCCACCAGCTTGTTCCACTGGCGGCTGCGCACGAACTGGGTGCAGAGGGTGCGCAGGCAGCTCATCAGGACGTAAATATAAATGAGCAGGCCGTACTGGGCCATATCGGGCAAAAACTGCGCCACCGGCCAGCAGAGCACGAGGATGCCGAAGCCGCCGAGGATGGTGAGCAGGCCGTTGGTGAACACCTGCTTTTCGCTGTTGCCCTTGTCGAGGCCGAAGCGGATGATGGCGTTGGACATGCCCATCGACACAAAGGGGATGAGCAGATTGGCGTACTGGCTCAGGATCTTCGACAGGCCGAGGTCGGAGATCTCAGCCATCGCGTAGGTCAGGAACGGCTGGACGATGAGCGTCAGCAGCTTGGACGAAAAGCTGCTGATGGCAAAGATGATGGTATTGCCGGCGAGCTTCGAATATTTATCGCCGCCGGAGGTCTTTTCGCTTTCCAAAAGATTTTCTCTCCTATTTTAATAAGTCCCGCCGGGCTTTCCAGTCCGGCATCAGCTTCGCCACCTCGGCCCAGAAAGCCGGGCTGTGGTCGGGCTGCAAAAAGTGGCAGTACTCATGCACTACCACATAGATCTGTGCCGCCTCGGGCATATTGTAGAGCTGGAGCGCGAAGGTGATCTGGCGCTTCGCCATGTGGCAGACGCCCCAGCGGCTGGTCATGCTGCGCACTTTGATGGTGGGCTTCTGCCCGCCCAGCACCCCGGCAAAGGCCGGGTAGACCTTGTCGCTCATGGCCGTGAAGTGGGCCAGGGCGGTCGCCTTGTCGGGCAGCTCCTCCTGCCGCTTTTCGCGGGCAGCCTGCCGGGCCTGCGCGGCCCGTATCCACTCCGCCTCGGCGATGACGTAGGCGTCGGCGGCTTCCAGCGTCGTGCGCAGGGGGATGCTGAGGGCCACGGTGCCGTCCCGCCGGACGTGGAGGTTGAGCCGCTTGACCCGCCCCCGCGTCAGCTCATAGGGGATGCCCCCGGCCACTCGCAGCATCACGCGCCCTTTTTGCATCTGCGCAGCTCCGCAAGGGGCAGCTGAGACAGCACGACGGCGGCGAAGATGAGGGCGCAGCCTGCGCTCTCCCGCATCGAAAGGTTCTGGCCCAGCAGCAGCCAGCCGCCCAGCGCGCTGAATACGCTTTCCAAACACATGATAAGGCTGGCGATGGCAGGGTTCAGCTCTTTCTGGCCCAGGATCTGAAGCGTATAGCCCGCGCCGCTGGACATGACGCCGCAGTAGACCACAGGCAGAAGGTTTGCGCCGTACTCTGCCAGCGTGGGCGTCTCGAAGATCAGCGCCGCCGCAGAGCTCTCCACAGCCACCACGATGAACTGGATGAGGCTCAGCCGCACACCGTCCACAAGCGGCGAAAAGTGGTCGATGGACATGATCTGGAAGCTGAACAGCACGGCGCAGCTGAGAAGTATCCAGTCGCTGGTCTCAATGCCGCCGAAGCCGTTCTTCATGCAGAGCATATACAGGCCCGCCACGGCGATGACCATGCTGACCCAGAGCTGAGCGCTGCCCTTCCGGCCCAGAAAGAGGCCGAACACCGGCACCAGCACGACGTACATGGCCGTCAGGAACGCGGCCTTGGCCGTGGACGGATTGATGGTGATGCCGATCTGCTGAGCCGCAGAGGCCGCGAACAGGAAGGTGCCGCAGACGAGGCCCGCCGCCAGCAGAGTCTTTCGCTCCGACTTCTCCTTCGGCCAGCCGTAGGGCTGGCCCTGTTTTTTGCGCACGGCGTCGAAAGCGAACACGGTGGGGATCAGCACGAGGACAGCCAGCCAGCTGCGCCCTGCGAGGAAGGAATAGGCCCCCATGCCGGAGCCTGCGCTCTGGGCCACGAAAGCCGTACCCCAGATAAAGGCGCAGAGCATCAGCATGAGCGAATGTCTGGTCTGCGTCTTCATCCTGCAATGCCCTCCACCTTGAGTCCGCCATAGAGGTAGTAGCGGCTGGAATCGTAGGAGATGGTCAGGCGGTAGCTGGCCGCCGGGTCCAGCCCGGAGATGACGCAGCGGTAGTTCTGACCGTCGGTCTTGATATAATAGGTGCTTCCGTTGACGTACTGTGCGCCGCCGGCCACCTTCTGCCAGACGGACACCTTGTACCGCTGGGTACCCTCGGCGGTGCCGTAGCCGGTGATGGTCAGGCTGCCGCCCGGGACGGTGAAGTAATCGGTCTGGCGGCTCCAGATGCCGTTGAACACGAGGTTCAGGCTCCCGTTCACCGCCGCCGAGGCATACTTGGCCGAGGCGTCAGCAATGCCCTCGATGTTCAGCGGGTCGCTGGTCGGTTCGGCCCAGCGGGTGCTGTCCTCTTCCTGCACCTCGTTGTCCGCGCTGTTCTTCATGTCCAGCACCGTCTTGACGCCGGACGCAGCCACAAGCAGCACCAGCACCGCCACGACGAGCAGGGCGATTCGCTTTATCTTTTTCATGATCTTTTATCCTCAAATTTTGTTTTAACACGAGGTTTTACACGATTCTTAAAAGTTATTTTCGCAAGCAGGGTGCGCCGAATGACGAGGATTTTTGTCGGCAGACAAGGCGGTTTTCCGAAGCAATCCTAGGCGGATTGCGAGGAAAATCAACGCAGTATGCAGGCAAAAAGACCGCTCAGGCGGTGTGCAACGCTTACGAAAATAGCTTTTAATAGTATACCGCATTTTATGCTCCCATACAAGAGTTCAGGCTGTAGTCAGAGCGGCCAGCGCCGCACGTTCGGCGTCGGCAAGCTCCGGCTGGGCTGACCGGAACAGCGAATCGTACCGGTAGAGCGCCCAGCCGCCCGCGCCGAGGCTGTGCAGACGTTCCACCTGCCGGGCAAGAGCGCTGCCCGTACACCACTGGCTCTGGCTGTCCTCGTTGGCACCGCCGTCCCCCTCGCCGATGCGATAAGCCCCCAGCCCGAAGTAGAGGGCCGTGGATGCCGCCCGGGGCATGGCCAGCCACTCCGGCACGATGTTCTCGAAGGCGAAGCGGGTGCTGCCCGACTGGAGGGTATAGCCGCAGCCCCAGTATATCTGCGGGCAGAGGTAGTCCACCACGGCGTTTTCGCCCTCGGCGGCCAGCCATGCTTTCACGTCGCTGTACTGCTGGCCGAGGTCGTTGTCGGGGTTGCCCTGCGGGCTGACGCCGAAGCGGAGGGTAGCGTCGGCGGCTTTGACGGCATCGTGGGCCGCTTTCACCAGCGCGGTGACGTTCTGCCGCCGCCATGCGGCCAGATCCCCCGCGCCGCTGGCGGCGAACTGGGCCGCGTCCAGCGCGGCGTCTGTCGTGGGGTAAAAATAGTCGTCGAAGTGGATGCCGTCCACAGCGTAGTTCTGCACCAGCTCGGCCACGCCCTTCACCACATAGTCTGCGGCTTCCGGGATGGCCGGGTTCAGGTACAGCCCCTCGCCCACGGCGCAGACCCACTCGGGATGTACATTGGCAAGGTTATTTTCCGCCAGTGCAGGCGGCATCTTCGCCGAGGAGCGGAGGCGGTAGGGGTTCACCCACGCTTCCAGCGAGAGGCCCCGGCTGTGTGCTTCGGTGATGAGGACGTCCAGCGGGTCGAAGCCGGGGTCCTGCCCCTGTACGCCGGTGCAGAGATGGCTCCACGGGAACAGGGTGCTCCTGTAAAGCGCGTCCCCGAAAGGCCGCACCTGCGCGATGACGGTGTTCAGCCCGATGGACAGACAGTTGTCCATCAGCGCCGCCGCACCGGCACGGAAGGCTGCTTCGGACGAAAAGTCCATCCCGGCCCATTCCAGATAACTCACCCAGACGGCCCGCCATTCACCCGAGGGCAGGGCGGCGTTGGGTTCTGCTTCGTCCGTCGGCGGCACCGACGACGCCGAGGCCGTCTGGCCCCGGCCCAGCAGCACCGCTGCCCCGGCCAGCGCGGCACAGCCGGCCCCGGCCAGGAACGCCCGCCGCCCGAACCGGCCCCGCCGGGCGCGGCGTCTTCTCCGCCGCTGGGTCATGCGTCCTCCTGCATCTTATAGAGGCTCAGCGCTGCCCAGCCCCGGGCGCAGGCCAGCAGCACCCAG
>ERZ841116.1515-NODE-1515-length-11229-cov-14.922767_pt1 | contig 11229 bp, 9 predicted proteins | sample MGYA00519875_ERZ841116 | MGnify/ENA primary metagenome ERZ841116 (study PRJEB31850, sample SAMEA3708889) | human gut metagenome | biome: human gut; feature: human-associated habitat; material: faeces | place: China | collected 2014 ... | reverse complement strand
AGGACGCATCCCTGTCACGGATGAGATCACGAGTTCGAGTCTCGTACGGACCGTAAATGGCTCGGTAGCTCAGTTGGTAGAGCAACGGATTGAAGCTCCGTGTGTCGGCGGTTCGATTCCGTCCCGCGCCACTAGCCATTTTATTATCGTTCAGCCACGTTATGATAATGGGGTTGAACGATTTTTTCTTTTTCTCCAAAAATGTAAAACGACGCAATCAGTAAATGATCACCGATGTTTTTTATGCTTATGAAAGCGTCAAATACGAATTCGCTATTGAAAGATTGATGTCCAAATAGTTTAGGTGAACTATCCATCAGCAGCTTTTGCACGATAACATAATGAAAAACACGCTGTCCTAACCTTGGTATGGCTAGAACAGCGTGTTTTTGGCTGCTGGATTATTTCTGCTTGTCTTTTAAAAGCTCAACGATTTCAGCTAAGTATTTTTCCTCAGCACTTGGTTCAGGATCAGCTGGTGCTTCATCGTGACTTGGCATCAGCTTATTGACAAACTTCACCAATAAAAAGACAACAAAGGCAATGATTAAGAAGTTGATGACCGAGTTTAAAAAGGCCCCATAGCGGAAGTGCGCGTCGCCAAAACTAAAGACCAGATTAGAAAGATCAATCTTGCCTAAGAAGATCCCAATCAATGGGTTGATCAGATTCTTAACCAGCGCATTGACGATTGACGTAAAGGCCGAGCCGATGATTACCCCGACGGCCATATCCATGACATTGCCGCGTGAAATAAATTCCTTGAATTCCTGCAACGTTTTTTTCATTAAAGTATCTCCTGTTATTCTTAGAGCAACAGTAAGATTATATGCTAAATCAACTAATTGAGCAATTAAAAATTAAATTTAGTATCCATATAATTAAAAATATTATAGTTATTAAAGTTAATCAAGTGACTAATTATTACTTGTAAAATTAAGAAGATTGATTGTATAATATTAGAAATTTTTAATTTAAGAGAGGAATTCTAATTATGTTCAGTCAAATTGGTGAACTCATTTTTAATAATGAGGCCGTTGCTAAGACTTCTGATTTTACAATGGGATTGGAAGTCGAGATGCAGCGCGTGGATGAAACCGGCAATGTCAGTCAAGAACCGTATCCGGCCGCGATTGGCGATGAAAAGACCAATCCTTGGCTGACCAATGACTATTTGGAGACGATGCCTGAAATGGTAACACCGGCTGCCAGCCACTCATTGGATGCAATGCATTATCTTTATAAAATCAATAATGCTCTGCGTGCGGCCCTGGCTCCTGGTGAACTGCTCTGGCCACTGTCAATGCCGCCTAAGCTGCCAGCTGATAAATCACAGCTGCGTTTGGCAAAGATGGGACCAAAAAAAGAGGCCTATTTGAAAGAATGGACCAAGCGTCACAGCTATTCAGAGGGAACGCCATGCGGAGTACACATTAATCTAAGCATTGATCAGCATATTATCGATCTGGTCAAAGCAGGCTTTCCCGATAAGTTTAAGGACGAAAAAGCAGTACGCAACTATCTGTACGCGGTTTTGGCGCAAGGATTCGTTCGCTATCGCTGGTTTATTACCTATCTGTTTGGTGCCAGCCCAATTGCTGAGGCCAACTATTTTGAAAAAGGGCAGGGGATTGACCATCCAGTTCGCAGCATTCGTCAAAGCTCATATGGTTTTGGGACCAAATTTCAAGGTGACTATACGGATGTCCAAAGCTACGTTGATCGAATTGAAGATGGGGTTAAGCAGGGAATTTTGACCTCAGATTATGAATTTCATGGCAGCGTGCGGTTCAAGGGCAATGCCAACCTAAAAGAGCTGCCCAAGACTGGGGTGGAATATATTGAGCTGCGCATGCTGGATCTGGATCCCAGCAGTTCAGTTGGTGTCAGAACGGATACGCTGCGTTTTATTCGTCTGCTGGCCAGTTATTTTATTATGCACCCAGCCCTGCCGCTTGCTGAGGTTAATCGAGTCCTGGATAATGCCGACGAGATGAATGATGTGGTGGCTAAAGAACTGCCAACTGAACCTTGCCATTATCAAAACAAGGCTTTGGCAATGATCAAGAGTCTGGAGCGCTATGCCAACCAGATTCAACTGGGACCAGAATTTTCTGAGATTTTGGAAGATCTGGAAGACCGGGTTATCAATCCTAAAACCACACCGAGTGCTAAGCTGATGAACTACGTCGAAAATGATTCTTTAGAAAGCTATGCACTGCGGCGGGCGCGTCGCTATCAAGAAGCGGCCATGGAATCGCTGCATCCGTTCCAGGGATTTGCCGGTGATCATATTCCAAATGCCGACGAGCTGAAGCGAGAACTTGATAAATAGACGAATTTAAGATTAGACATAAAAAACGGCACTGCCAGCTTGAAGCTTGCGCAGTGTCGTTTTTATGCTAGTTGTTTTGATTATCGGTATGATGACGCTTGGCTGCCACCTTGGCTGAGCGGCGGATAAAGTCGCCAAACAAGGCCTGTGATTCGCGGTAATGCTTGTACATGTTTTCAGGATGCCACTGCACGGCCAGAATCTGGTCACTGTCACTTGATTCTAGGGCTTCAATGACTAGATCCTGCGCGCGGGCAGCGACCTTAAGCGAAGGCGCTACCCGATCAATGGCCTGGTGGTGTCGCGAGTTGATGTAAGGATGCTTGCCGATCAGCTTGTAGAGGCGGCTGTCCAGGTCAACATCGATATGATGCGAAGGCAGATTGCCTGGGGCGCCTTGAACATGTTTTAAATGAGCGTCTGGATTCTCAGAAAGGTCTTGATACACGGTTCCGCCCAGTCCAATATTGATCAGCTGCATACCGCGGCAGATTCCTAAAATGGCCTTGCCGGACTGAACCGCCCCCTTGAGCAGCGCAATCTCAAACAGGTCTCGTTTACGGTAGGTCATTCCCAGATTCATGTGTGGCTCTTGACCGTAAAATGTTGGATCAACATCGGCCCCACCAGCAAAGACAACCCCATCAAAAGTCTCCAGATATTCAGGCGCTAAGTCGGGCTGCACGCTTGGAAAAATAATCGGCACGCCCCCTGATTTAACAACGGCTTCAATAATCGGCCGCGGCGCAAATGGAGCATTGCGCTCGTTGATGACGTTGGTGGCTTCAGTCAAGGTTGCGGCTGGAATCGCAATTTTTGGTTTCATTAGAAAAGTCCCCCATTTGCAAAAATCTTATTAGAATGAACTTATCATACTTAATCAGAAAAAGTACAGTTAAATGCTGAAAAATATTAAAAAAAGATGATAAAGCGATTAATGAAACGGTCAGTACCGGTTGGCCGCTGTGATTAATTTTTTTGCAAATTAGTTACAATCGCCGACATAACGGCATTTAGTGACGAGAAAGCTGAATTTTCATAACGATTTACCCAAAAAACGCAATTGACAAAGCAACCAACAGCGAGTATCTTTATTTGCAATGAATGAATGTCCTTTAAGTTTAGTCCAGAGAGGCTAGCAAGGAAACGAATTAAATTGCGGCATGGTGAATGCTGTTTTCGTTGAACGCTGCCCTCAGATAAGGGTGGCGTTTTTTTAAGGACAAATTCACAAAGGAGGATTTTTGATCCGCCATTTAAAGGACGACAGTGAGCGTCCAAACGGTTACTCGTGAATTTAAGGAAGGATTTTGTCAAAATGTTAGAACCTATGAACCTTGTCCGCTTAGAAAACTTTGTCAGCGTAGAAGATCTGTCAGCTGATGAAGTCAACGCTTTGATTGCTCGTGCTGAATACTTCAAGCGTGGTGGTGCCGTACCAAAGCTGAACAAACCGGTCTATGTCGTTAACGGCTTTTTTGAAAACTCTACGCGGACGCACACCAGCTTTGCCGTAGCTGAACGTAAGCTGGGATTGACGGAGATTCCATTTGATCCAACGCATTCTTCAGTTAAAAAGGGTGAGACGCTGTACGACACGATGCTGACGATGACGGCGCTGGGAATTGATCTGGCAGTTATCCGTCACAGTGAAAACAACTACTACCAGCCACTGATCGACACCAAAGAAAACGAACAGGCCAACATTGGAATCGTTAATGCCGGTGATGGTTCGGGCCAACACCCATCACAATGTCTGCTGGACGTGATGACGATCCATGAACAGTTTGGTACCTTTAAGGGCCTGAAGATTGCCATTATCGGTGACATCAGCCACTCCCGCGTTGCCCGCAGCAATGCTCAGCTGCTCAATAAGCTGGGGGCTGAAGTCTACTTCTCTGGTCCAGAATACTGGTTTAATGAAGACTTTACGCAGTATGGTCAATACAAGCCGGTTGACGAACTGGTTGGCGAGATGGATGCCATCATGCTGCTGCGGGTTCAACATGAACGGCTTTCCAATGATGATGCTCACGAAAAGGACTTCAGCAAAGAAGCCTACCATGAAAAGTACGGCATGAACCAAGATCGCTACAATAAGATGAAAGACAATGCCATCATCATGCACCCAGGTCCAATCAACCGTGGCGTTGAACTGGCCAGTGAACTGGTTGAGGCGCCTAAGTCCGTCTTCTTCCGTCAGATGCAAAACGGGGTCTTCATGCGGATGGCAATGATTGAAGCAGTTCTGCGCGGTCGTAAGTTGGGTGGTTTGGAATAAGATGACGACAAAACTGATCAAGGGTGGTACGGTCTTTGTAAACGGCCAATTGGTTAAAACGGATGTCCGGATTGCTGATGACAAAATTCAGGCAATTGGCAACGATCTGCCGGCCGCCGATGAAACGATTGATGCCACCAACAAATTAGTAGCACCAGGACTGGTTGACGTTCACGTGCATTTCAGAGAACCTGGTCAAACCTATAAGGAAACGATCGAAGCCGGCAGCAAGGCAGCTGCTCATGGCGGTTTTACCACGGTTGGCGCCATGCCAAACGTTGATCCGGTACCTGACACGCCAGCACGCATGCAAGCACAGACTTCTTTGAATCAAAAAGAAGGGGTCGTCCACATTTTTCAATATGGTGCCATTACACATGGACGGACCAGTGAGGAACTGGTTGACTTTCATGGCCTCAAGCAGGCAGGCGCTTATGCCTTCAGCAACGATGGCAGCGGTGTTCAGACGGCTGGCACCATGTATCAAGCCATGGAAGGCATTGCCAAAGAAAAGATGATCTTGGCGGCGCATGTTGAAGATGATTCGCTGCTGTTTGGCGGGATCATGAATGCTGGCAAACGAGCTGAAGAACTGGGACTGCCGGGTGCACCCAGCGTTTCGGAATCGGCTCAGGTGGCTCGGGATCTGGTCTTAGCCAACGCGACGGGGGTTCACTACCATATCTGTCACGTTTCTACCAAGGAAAGCGTTGCGATGGTACGGTTTGCCAAGTCACAGGGCGTCAACGTAACCTGTGAGGCATCACCACATCATCTGTTGCTGGCTGATCAAGACATCCCGGCCAATAACTCATATTACAAGATGAATCCGCCGCTGCGTCATGAAGATGATCGGCAGGCGCTGATTGAGGGACTGCTTGATGGTACGGTTGACATGATTGCGACTGACCATGCCCCACATTCACAAGCTGAAAAGCCAAAAGATGACATGCGGGGGGCAGCTAACGGTATTACTGGCAGTGAGACGGCTTTTCCGATGATGTATACCAAATTCGTCAAGGGCGGCATCTGCACCTTGGAACAGCTGCTGAACTGGATGAGCACCAACCCAGCTGACATTTTTGGTCTGCATGAAGCTGGGCATCTGGAACCGGGCAAGCCAGCCGATATCGTGATCTTCGACTTGACCACGCAGCGAACGCTTAATGAAGCTGATTATCTTTCCAAAGGCGTCAACAATCCGTTTACCGGTGAGCAGGTCTATGGCACGGCTGATCTGACGCTGGTTGATGGTAAGGTTGTCTATCAGCGATAAAACTATTAAATTCAAACCAGATCGAAAAGAGCGGTCTGGTTTTTTTGTTCCTCAAACATTTGTTCGCAATTGGGAAACGTGTTAAAATGAGATACCAACCCAGAATTAGGAAAAGAAAATGGTGAAAGCTTTGAAAACGATAACTTGGCAAGACATCATCCGAATGCTTAACAGTGATGTCTACTTATATGAATTAGGTCGTAAATGGGGAAACGATTTTTTAACTTCCGAACAGCAGGCTGCCATGATTCGCAAATATCAAAACGAACTGCTAGACCTGCAGGATGATCTGGCGGACTACACGAGCTTGCCGCTACCTGACAGTGCAACTTTGATTGGTATTTTTATGGCGCTCTGCGTGATTGCGGAACTGATCAATCAAGAGCCGGTTGCCAGTGATGAGATTTTAAAGGTTGATTATAGTGCCAAGCCGGATCAGTTTGATTCTCGCTGGACGATCACGATCTATAATCCGGTTGCTGATGAAGAGATGATTGGCGTAGCGGAGCTCTCCTATGCTGAGATTTTGGGGATGCGCGTAGCAATCGATGATGATACTGATTTTATGGCCGGGCTGGCTGTTTTATTCAATGAGATTACCAAATCAGGACTTTATGACTGGGAGCGCAGTGCGGTGATCTATCGTCAGAATGCCGAGCAGCGGGCAGTCGAATCCGCTATGTATGATTTTATGGAGCAGACGCAGCAAATCGCGCTGTTTTTCGATGAGTACGTGGCCAGCCATCCCGATGATCCGAATCTGCCCGATGAGATTGCACTTTTTTGGCCATTGACTACCGGCATTATGGCGCCATTAGATGCTGATGATCCAGCCAGTCCGCTGATTTCAACAATGCAGCTAGATCCTAAGCTGTTGGCTAGGTTCAAGCTGCGGTTTGGCCAAGCGTTTCGCCGTTTTAAAGGTGAATAGTCTTTTACAGCGATAACATTCGTGTTTTTCTGATTTAACCGTCTAAAATATCGGAACGCTATTAAAAATCATTAAAATTCACTTCTATTAATGATTGAATGGTTAAAAATGTTCGTTCAATATGTTAAGATAAATATAATCATTTTCTAAGCAGATTTTAGGAGGAACATTATGCGGGCGATTTTAACCACGATTGGCAAGGATAAAACCGGGATCATTGCAGGGGTCAGCAGCTATCTGGCTCAAAATGACATTAATATCGTAGACGTCTCTCAAACTATTATGGATGGATACTTTACGATGATGATGATGGTCGATGTAGACGATGATGCTGCTGATTTTGAAAAGCTAACCCAAGAACTGGATGCTTTAGGCACCAAACTGGGCGTTGACATCAACATTCGCAACCAAGAAATGTATGACGCTATGCACCAGCTATAGGAGGCCTGTTTTGGAAACTGAAAAGATTATGGAAACGGTTCGCATGGTCTCTGAGGAAAAACTTGATCTGCGAACGATTACGATGGGGATCTCGCTGCTTGATTGTATCGACAGCGACAGTGATCGGGCCTGTCAAAAAATTTACGACAAGATTACGAAAAAGGCCAAGGATCTGGTGCGGGTTGGCGAGAAAATCGAAACTGAATTCGGAATTCCAGTTGCCAACAAGCGTATCACGGTGACGCCGATTTCATTGATTGCCGCGGCCTCTGGTGATCACGACTATGTCAAGTATGCCCTGGCTTTGGATCGAGCTGCCAAAACGGTAGGCGTTGATTCTATTGGCGGCTATTCAGCACTGGTTCAAAAGGGCTACCAAAATGGCGACAAGACGCTAATCAAGTCGCTGCCTGAAGCCTTGACGCAGACTGACCTGGTCTGTGCATCCGTTAATGTTGGCTCCACAAGAACGGGGATCAACATGGATGCCGTCAAGGAAATGGGGGAAGTCGTTAAAGAAGCTTCCGAACTGGACTACATGAACAATGCCAAGATGGTGATCTTCTGCAACGCGGTCGAAGATAATCCGTTTATGGCAGGGGGCTTTCATGGCGTTGGCGAATCGGATGTCGTCATCAACTGTGGAGTCTCGGGTCCAGGGGTTGTCAAGGCAGCCCTTGAAAAGGTTAAGGGCGAATCAATGGACGTCGTAGCCGAAACCATCAAAAAGACGGCCTTTAAGGTTACTCGGATGGGGCAATTGGTTGGTACCACGGCGGCCAAGCGTCTAGGCGCCAAATTTGGAATTGTTGACCTTTCATTGGCCCCCACGGCAGCGATTGGCGACTCAATTGCCGAGATCTTGGAAGAAATCGGTCTTTCAAGCGTTGGCGCGCATGGAACGACTGCAGCTTTGGCAATGCTTAACGATGCTGTTAAAAAAGGCGGCATTATGGCCTGCAGTCATGTCGGCGGACTTTCCGGCGCTTTCATTCCGGTTTCTGAAGATGCTGGGATGATCAAAGCCGTGAATGCTGGCTACTTGAACGTTTCCAAGCTAGAGGCCATGACGGCGGTCTGCTCGGTCGGGCTTGATATGATTGCAGTACCGGGTGATATCGAAGCTTCAACCATCAGCGGGATGATTGCCGATGAAGCCGCAATTGGGATGATCAATGCCAAAACGACGGCAGTCCGGGTCATTCCGGTTCCCGGTAAAAAGGTTGGCGATACGGTTGAATTTGGTGGTCTGCTGGGCTATGCGCCAATCATGGATGTCAGTCATGCCTCTTCAGCAGCCATGATCAGTCGCGGCGGCACGATTCCGGCACCGGTTCACAGTTTTAAAAATTAACGATAATGTTAAAGATCGTACTTGTCTGGTTAAATTGACAATTAACGGTCTTTTTTTTATTATTAAATGAGAAATTGCGGATTTATTTAGAATATGGTATCATAATTCTAATATTTTTTTAATTTAGAATTGGGAGTGGAGAATATGAGTGTCCGGGTTCGCGACCTATTGAAACTGCCAACCCTGTCGCGATCACACATCGCAGCAGGCGAAGCAGGGCTGGATCGAATAGTTTCAACGGTATCGGTAATCGACTTTTCAGCGACGTCGGTGGCCCAACGAGAACTCTATCAGCCGGAAAATTCGGCTAATGAACAGCTGCTGCTGACCTCAATTGAACAAGACAACTATGATCTGGTAACGGATTGCACTAAAATCGAACAGCTGGCCAAAACTGGTTGTGTTGGCGTGGTAATTTATTATGTTGGCGAGCGGGTACCAAGTCTCCCTGCTGAAATCAAGGAAACGGCCGATCGTCTCAACTTCTTGATGATTTTTGCTCAAGAAACGCAAAAGAACATGACCTATAGTGCCGTTATCTCTGAAATCATGTTTGCGATTTTCCAAGATCGGATGCGTCATCCCAGCTTTGCACCGACAATTATCGGTCGCGTTTCGGCAATGCCGGAATATCGGCGCAGCGTTGGCGAGGTCCTAAAGCTTTTGGCCGAACAGATACAGGCTTCATTGGCAGTTATCGATGACCAAGGCGAGATCGTGTATCGTGAAAATTGGCCTAAAGAAGCGGTTGTCAACTGGGAAAGTCTCTTGAACGTGGTTGAAAAAATTAATATGAATGGCGAGCTGCCGGTAACTACATCTGATGGTATGAAGATTACGCATTGGCGCTTGCCAAACAGTGAGGAGACGGTCTTGTTCGTTGGCCACCAGACGGTAACCAATCTGACGTGCGAGCGAGTGGCTGAAACGCTGCAGACGGCCTTGAATCTTTGGGGCGGGCAGAATCAGGATGATCAAAATCTGATTCGCGCCATCATTCAAGGACAGATCGTTCGGGCCGCCAAACTTGGTCGCCAGTACCGTTTTGAGCCTAAAAATACGCAGGCTGCCTTGATTGTCAGCTGTCCGAATGACGTTAACAAAGCTAAGCTGAAAAAATGGGTTGATCAACTGACTGAGCAATATACCGACCAGCTGATCAGTGACTGGTATAATGATCAATTGATCGTATTGTTGGAAAAGACGCCTTCCTATCAAAACTGGCAGAATTGGGAAACTGACTTTAAGAAGGACGATCATCAATTGGCTGCTCAATGTGTCGTAGTCGAAGCCGCCCTGGTTGATGGCGTTGGCGGCATTCAAAGACTGTATCAGCTGGTCAGTCAATACTTGCCAGCGGCCCGTACGATCTTGCCATATCGCTTGTTTTTCAATCAGGCTGATTTAGAGTTTGCGCGTGGCTGTCAAAGAGAGCTGCAGGAAGAAGGCACTGAGGTCATTCGTTGGCAAAAACGGTTGGACTCCATGCAGCATAATCTGGTAGAAACACTAATGGCCTTTTTGCTAGATACGCCGCAGAATATAGAGCAGGCTGGTGATCTGCTTTACGTTCACCGAAATACGATCAAATACCGGCTGAATAAGATCAGCAATCGATTTGGCTTTGTTCCCGGCGTCATGCCTGAATCATTTGAGCTCTACCAGGCTTTGGGCGTCCATCGGCTTTTGCGCGGCAATGATGATCCAGGCGAATTGGGCGAATAAAACAAGTGAAATGGAAAATTTTGGTTGATGTGCCTAATGACAAGCAATGATTTTATTCGTATAATATTACGTATAGTTAGAAATCTATCTGCGAACGAAGACTTCTAATTAGTTGTCAGCGTCGGCAAGCGCTGGCACACTTCAAATTTTCCTAATTCCGAGAGCGAGTGACTTTTTTGGCGGTCATTCGCTTTTTTAGTGCCTGCAAAAAAAGGTCAACAGAAAAAGTCAACAGAAACATGCTGCTGACCAAGCCGACTGAGTGATTCAGCAGATTAAAGCATTCGGCGACTAGCCGTTTTTATTTTTGTTGCTAAAGTGAGTTTCAACTCACTTTGACGTTCGCTATAATGAGTGCGTACTCACTTAACGAAAAGAGGGAAATAATGGAAAATACGATTGCAATTACCGACCTCCAGATTGGCTATCAGCAAAAACCAGTAGTCAAAAACATCAATCTTACCGTTCGTCCTGGTGAGATTCTTGGGCTGCTTGGTCCCAGCGGTTCAGGCAAAACCACTTTGATTAGGGCAATTATGGGCATGATCAAGCCAATGAGCGGTACGGTACGCGTTTTTGGCCAATCCATGCCGAATCGACACTTATTAGAAAAAATTGGCTATATGGGACAGACGGATGCTCTGTACGATACGCTTACAGCCCGCGAAAATCTTCAGTTCTTTGCCAGCCTGCGCAAAATGCCGCATCAGCAGACTGTCACTGAGATTGAGCGAGTTGCGCGGGTGGTCAGTCTGCAGTCGTTTCTGGATCGACGGGTGGCTGACTTTTCTGGCGGCATGAAGCGGCGGCTTTCATTGGCAATTACGCTGCTGGGAACCAGTGAGCTTTTGATTTTGGATGAACCGACCGTGGGGATTGACCCCGA
>ERZ841116.1511-NODE-1511-length-11253-cov-3.900250_pt1 | contig 11253 bp, 10 predicted proteins | sample MGYA00519875_ERZ841116 | MGnify/ENA primary metagenome ERZ841116 (study PRJEB31850, sample SAMEA3708889) | human gut metagenome | biome: human gut; feature: human-associated habitat; material: faeces | place: China | collected 2014 ... | reverse complement strand
TTCCTTATATGGCATATTCTCGTCAAGATACTAAGAATCGTTCACGTGAACCAATCACTGCTAAATTATTAGCTAACTTGCTTCAATTGACTGATATTGATGACTTGATTGCTGTTGACTTACATGCATCACAAATTCAAGGCTTCTACAATATTCCTGTTGATCACTTGCACGCTATGCCAATCTTAGCTCAATACTTCTTAGATAACGGTATTGCAAGTAAGGATGATGATGATGTAGTAGTTGTTTCTCCAGATCACTCTGGTGCAAAACTTGCACGTACTTTTGGCTCTTACTTTGATGCGCCTATTGCTATTGTTGATCAACGTGGTGCGCGTTATGACGCAGAAGCTCATGATATGATCGGTGACGTTAAGGATAAGACTGTTATTATCGTTGACGACTTAATTGATACTGGTTCTAGAATTGCTTCTTCAACTAAGTCAGTTTTAGCTGCTGGAGCTAAGAAAGTTTATGTTGCCGCAACTCATGCTTTGCTTTCTCAAAATGCAATTGATGTATTAAACGAATTGCCAGTAGAACAAATTGTCGTAACTGATACTATTAAGCATAAGAAGTATCCAGATAGAATGGTTCGTTTATCTGTTGCACGTTTGCTTGCTAAGGGTATTGATTACATTTACAACGATAAGTCAATTCACCGAATCTTTGATGAACAAAATAGAATTCAAGGATGATTCACATTAAATTTTAATATTTTTAAAGGCTAGAAATTAGGTTTGTAATCTATCTTCTAGCCTTTTTTGCTTTAAAAAATAAAAAGCACTTGACTTTTTATCTAAATTTTAATAATATTTATTAAAATTTAATTTTTTAATTAAAAAAGATGAAATCAAAGAAACTTGTAGCAACTGTTGGTGCGGTAGCATTAGGATTAAGTATTCTAAGTTTGACTTCGCATAAGGTATCTGCAGCAAAAGTAAGTACAAATAGAGTATTAGAATCAAAATCAGTATCAGGAAGTTGGAAAAATAGAATTACAGGACCTGAATATGGAGGTGGAGGAGGCGGTTACAGCTTTCTGGGTAACCGTGATGAATATTGGCGTGATCCCAGCTTAATCTATAAAGGTAGACATTAATTTTAGTAATCCTATCTGATTAAAAGTAATCTAATAATTCTATAAAAATACTTTCAGTGATGTGCTGAAAGTATTTTTATATATAGTGATTTTAAAATGAATTGTACTTAAAGAGTACTGGGGATGACAAATGATGCCAAAAAACCTTTTTCAAATACAGCTCTATTTAAATATTTTGCTTGGTTTTGTTTTAGTAATAAAATATCCAAATTTTATTACTTTATTGTATTTGATGATACTTATATTAAGTTCTATTTTTAAAAGAAAAGTTATTTCCCAAATTATAAATATTATATTCTTACCGATAATCTTTATGGATCAATTTACAATTTCTTTGCAGTTGATAATGCTTAAATTTAAAGAAATATCGGTATTATTTCTTTGTATTTATTACATAGGAATATTAGTTCTAGATATTCCGCTTATAAAAGAATCATATTTTGTAATAAAAAAACCAGTTTTTCGGTTGCTTGCATCTATTTGGTTTTCGCTAGTTGCCACTAGTACAAAAATAATCTTGCCGTCAAACTTAAATTCTAATAGTTTTTTGAGTGGACTAAATAATTCGGCATTAATTAATGGAATGGTAGTGGTTATTTATATATACTTTGCGATTAAAAACTGGGGATACGAGGTTCGCTGTAATTTACCGATAGATTTTTTAAAATATAAAAATATTATTATTTTAGTTGTAACTATGATTTTAAGCATTTGGTTTTGTTTTTTCGTTGTATTTAGTAGTGTAGCCATTAACTATAAAGAAATTTTTGGAAATTGGGATTTTTCTTTAATTAATCCAACGTTGTCAGAAAAATTGAAGAATAGTTGGCAAATATATTTTTCGGCTATTAAGGCAGGTCTAGTAGAAGAAAGCGAAAGATATATCAATTTAATACTTATTTTTACTATTTTAAAAGGGCAAAAATTCAGGCTTGAATTATCAATTTTGATCAGTAGCTTACTTTTTGCTCTCTCGCATATTATTAATGCTTTTTCTATATATCCATATAAACTGTCGATCGAAGGGGAAATATATCAAGTGTTTTTTACCTTTGGATTGGGCTGCTATTTAGCTGTTATATTTTTGTATACTGGAAAATTATGGATAGTCATATTATTTCATATCTTTTATGACACTTTAGTGTTTTCTATCACACCATTAGGGATAAGTGGCAGTCTGATTTTGAGTCGGATTTCCTACACAATGATGGTTACAATTGGTTGGCTATTTTTAGCAGCTATAGTTTTTATACTTAATAAAAAAATAATCAAAGAAAATATTATTCTTCTAACCGAGAGAAGGAATGAAAAAATAATTAGTTAGATATAAAATTTACTTTAGTTTGATCAATTACTAGTAGAATGGGTCGTTTATCTGTTGCATGCTTACTTGCTAAGGGTATTGATTATATGTACAACGATAAATCAATCCACCAAATCTTTGATGAGCAAAACAAAATTTAAGGATAGTTCACATTAAATTTTAATATTTATTAAAAAGCTAGAAGTTAGTTTGATAAGCTATTTCTAGTTTTTTTATTTAAAAAATAAAAAAATACTTGAACTTGTATTAACTTTGTAATATTATTTATTTAAAATTTAAAAAAACTTTAATTTGGTAAAGGAGGAAGAAAAATGAAAAAAGTTATAACAACTATTGGAGTAGTGGCAATGGGATTAAGTACTTTAAGTTTTACGGCACATAGCGTGTCAGCAGCAAAAATAAGTACCAATAGAGTATTAGAATCAAAATCAGTATCAGGAAGTTGGCAAAATACTATTTTAGGACCTGAACAAGGATATATTGGGAGTGGTGGAGGATATAGTCGAGGTCCTAATCCACAATATGGGTATTGGCATTAACTATGATTGTTAAAAAGTAAAATTCATATATTTTTAGAAATAAATGAGAAAGATTAAAAGCCACCTCTTACTTTATTTTTTGGCTGAAAATAGGTGAATAATGACAGATAAAAAAGTGTTAAAAATACAATTTTACTTAAATATTATTTTAGCTGTTGTACTTCTATTTAAATACAATGATGTTTATTTTTGGGGATATTTAATAATATTGGTTTTAACTCTACTATTAAGTAAAAATGCGAAAGCTTTTAAATTACTTAGTATTATTTTTTTTCCAATAATTTTTGTGGATCAATTTACTTTTTTAATTAATCTGCTGATTAAATTACTGCCACATTTCATTACTATTATTTATTTCTTATATTTTATTGGAGCATTAACTTTAATTGTTCCAGTTACAAAAGAATCATATGCGAAAATAAAAACTCCAATTTTTCGACTTTTAGCGTCGAGCTGGCTTACAGTAAGTGTTCTTGCGACAAATGTAGTTGTACTTAAAAATATAGAACATGATACTTTTCTGTATGGTTTTAATAATTCAGCTATAACTAATGGATTAGTGGTTTTTGTTTACATGTACTGCGTAATTAAGAGTTGGGGATATAGATTTTATTTTAATTTACCTTTTAATTTTTCTAATAAGAAAAACATAATTATGTTAATATTAACTGCTTCTTTAAGTATATGGATTATTCTTTTTTCAGCTTTTAATTTTATGGCAATTAATTGGAGTGAAGTTTTCTGGAATTGGAATTTTTCGTTAATTAACCCACTAGATTCAAAAAAAGTAAAGAATGTATGGGAATTACTATTTTTTTCTGCTAGAGCCGGTATTGCGGAAGAAAGTGAACGTTATATAAACTTACTGCTTTTATTAATTATTTTTAAAAGTAGAAAATTACGTGTTGAATGGTCAATCTTAGGAAGTAGTTTTATTTTTGCTTTATCACATATATTGAACGTGTTTTCTGCTCCTCCATATCAAATGAAGCCAGATCAAGTTGTACATCAAGTCGTTAATGCCTTTGGTATTGGTTGCTTTTTAGCAGTTTTATTTTTATACAGTGGAAAGTTATGGCTAACAATGTTAATTCATACATTTGCTGATATTGTAGCGCTGTCGATTACTTCTATTGGAATGATTGGTGAAACTCTTTTAGATCCCTTTACTCAGACGTTTATCGATTTAAGTAGTTGGTTAATTTTGGCAGCAATTTTGTTTCTTTTTAATAAGCAAACTGTTAAACATACTGCTACAATTCTTACAAAAAATAAAAATATATAACATTAAATTTTTAATATTATATAAAAGGCTAGAGCTAGTTTAATAAGCTGTTTCTAGCTTTTTTGCTTTAGAAAATACTTGAATTTGAATTAAGTGCTTAGTATTATTATTAAAAATAAATTATTTTTAAATAAAAGGAAGGAGGAAAAATGAAGACGAAAAAAGTTATAACAACTATTGGAGTAGTGTCCTTAGGATTAAGTGCATTAAGTTTGACCTCACATAAGGCATCTGCAGCAGAAGTAGGTACTGATACTGTATCTTTTGCTGTGAAAAGAAATGCACCAGTGAATGTAAATAGTGTTTTAGAATCGAAACTTTTTCCTAACGGACGCAGAAATTACTTCTTAAATCCTGATAAAGGTGGAACTACTTATCTGTGGGACACGCCAGGAGGGACATATCGTGATCCACGTCAACTTTATGGTAAAGGTGGTGTACATTAGGATATTTAAATTGTCTGAGAAAAACATATTTAATAAATATAAAAATCCTATTAAATCATAGTAGATTAATACCAAGATTTAGTAGGATTTTTAACTTCTGAGCTTTTACTGGATATATATTTTTAGACCTTAAACTTTTAATATGGTGGAAATTTTATGAAACACAGTAGAATATTACAAATCCAAATTTATTTAAATATTGTGATTGCGATAGTTATGTTAACAAATTATCATACAATCAAAGATTGGATTTATATAGGGATATTGATTATAGTTATTTTAATAAATAAATTTATAAAAATATCCCAAGTAGTAAATATTGTATTTTTGCCTATGATTTTTGTAGATCAATTTGGTTGTTTCATAGATTTACTTATAAAGGATTTACCTAAGTTAACAGTAATTCTATTCTGGATATATTTTGTTGGAACAATATTTGTATTAATTCCAGTCGTTTTGGTTGAATATGGAAAGATAGAAAAACCTATTTTTCGTTTGATAGCATCAGTATGGGTAACATACATGCTTTCAGTCATTGGTAGTCCACTTTATTTACGAACTTTGTCTCAAGCAAGCGTATTAGTAGGTTTAAATAGATCAGGGATTGTATATGGATTAACAACTTTAGTATACGGATACATTGTTCTTAAAAAATGGGGTTATAAGTTTAGTCTGAATTTGAACACTGCATTTTTTAGTAAAAGAAAAAATATGATAGTATTTCTGCTATTAGTCGGATGTACTATTTATATAGTTCTGTGTGAAGTATTTAGTAACATGGCGTTAAATTTGCAGGAATTATTGTGGAGCTGGGATTTTTCTTTAATTAATCCATTTGATTCAATTTATTTTAGAGAACCATGGAGAGTGCTTTTTGATGCAATTGATGCTGGTATTGGTGAAGAAACAGTTCGATATATAAATATTTTGATCTTATTGATGATTTTTAAAAATAAAAACAATCAAATCGCGTATGCTATTGTAGTTAGTTCAATTTTATTTGCCTTACCACACATTGGTAGTGCGTTTGCTGGAGAGCATCGATTCTCTCTCTTAGGAACAATATTACAAGTAATTAACTCATTTGGCTTCGGATGTTTTATGGCTACACTTTTTCTTTATAGTGGAAAAATATGGATACCAATGATTATACATGCTTTGAATGATTTCTTAGTTTTCTCAATTACGCCTCTTGGCACTAACAACGCAGGAATTTTTTATAGTGAAATAGGGCAAGTTTTAAAGGTATTAATATTTGTGTTCATTTGGATAATATTCGCAATAATTACATTTACTAAGAATAAAGATATCATTCGCAATAATGTCCAAATCTTGACTCGGGTTCAAAAAACAGATTTGACAATTTCGCGAAGCAAGTTATAATACAAACAAATAAAATAGCCAATTAATTGACTATACAAGAACTTTAATTTCATAGAATAGAAATGCCTCTAGTATAAGTTAAATACTAGGGGTATTTTTGTCTTTAAGGGAGGACTATAAAATTGGATGAAAAGGAGAAGCTAAAACGAAAAAGATCGCTTAAAAGCCGTCATGTAACAATGATTGCAATTGGTGGAGCTATCGGCACGGGGCTGTTTTTAGGATCTGGTACAGCCATTCAAAGTGCTGGTCCATCAATTATCTTGTCTTATTTAATTGTTGGTATTATTAGCTTTTTCATGATGAGAGCGTTGGGAGAGCTAATCTTAGCTGAGCCTGATCAACATTCATTTATTGAATCAGTAAAAAAGTACCTAGGAAATAGAATGGAATTTGTTGCGGGTTGGACTTATTGGTTATGCTGGCTTAGTTTAGCAATGGCTGATTTAACTGCAACTGGAATTTATTTGAAATATTGGTTTAAAGATTTACCTCAATGGGTAGGGCCGCTAGTCATTGTTGTGCTGCTAATGCTTGTTAACATGGTTAATGTTGGACTATTTGGCGAGCTTGAAAGTTGGTTTTCAATGATTAAGGTTTTAGCTATCTTAGCCTTGATCATTACTGGAGCGATTCTACTCGTTATGCACACCAAAATTGACTCTAGAACAGTTTCTCTTACTAATCTGGTAAATTATGGGGGCTTTTTTCCAACAGGTTCTTGGGGCTTTTTAAAGTCATTTCAGATGGTGGCTTTTGCCTTTGTTGGAATTGAGATTGTTGGTTTAACAGCAGGTGAAACGGCCAATCCAGACAAGGATATTCCCAAGGCAATTAATACTTTGCCAGTCAGAATTGGACTATTCTATGTTGGTTCCATGATTGCTATTATGGCTGTTTATCCTTGGAATAAGATTGTTACTACAACTAGTCCGTTTGTACAGGTTTTGGGCGCAATTGGGATTCCTGCAGCAGCTGGGATTTTAAACTTTGTTGTTTTAACGGCAGCAATGTCCGCTACTAATAGTGCTATCTTTTCAACTAGTAGATCACTATATGCACTTTCACGTGGAAATAATGCCCCTAAAAGATTTGGAAAGTTAAGTAGAAAAGCGGTTCCTAATAATGCCTTGACCTTTTCATCGTTAATTTTATTTGTCGTTGTAATTCTGAATTATATTATGCCAGTACAAGTTTTCGATATTATTTCTAGTGTATCAACAATCAACTTTATTATGGTATGGATAATTATTATGTGGACGCATTTGAAATATCGCGCAGAAAATAAAGGAAAACTAGGTAGCTTTAGAATGCCGGGATTTCCAATAACTAGCTGGGTTACAATCATTTTCTACTTAGTAATTTTAATAATTTTGGCGCTAATCCCAGCAACGAGACTACCATTACTTATCTCAATTATTTTTATTTTAGCTTTATCATTGAGCTACACTTTTTTAGAAAGAAAAAATTAAATATCACGTAAAGACTGACAAATAAAATTGTCGGTCTTTTATATAGCATTAAATTTGAAAAAAAGCAAAATCCTATCTCGTTATTAGTAATAGGGCTTGGTATAATGATTGTAATTAATGCTGTGAAAACGCTATACTGTATAGGAATAGAATAATAATAACGAGGCAAAGGATATGGCAAGACAAAAAAATTTAGCAAGACGACATGAAATACTGCGCAATACTTTTATGCTCCTGAAAAAAAAGAGGCATGGAAAATGTATCACTACAAATGATTGCAGATAAATCTGGCATTTCTAAATCACTACTCCAGTCATATTACCCACATAAGAATCTATTAATTACCGAAATTGTTACTAATTTTATGACAGCAGTCTTAAAGAGTTTAAATGCGACTGATTTCAAAAATTTGAATACATATTCTAAGATGAAAATCTTTATTTATTTGATTTTAGAACAAGGTATCCAAGATGAAGGCGTTGAACGCGTTGTCAAAAGTATTTTAAGTGATGGTGATTCATTGGATCGCTGGAGCCAGATTCTTGATGATTGGCTTAAGCATGAAGGCGTTAAGCATGATTTGGGAAATGATCGTCAAGTTCAGATTGGTTTAAACTTTATTGTTACAGCTGGAGGAGATCTATACGTAAAACGGACTGAATTTGATTTAGATGCTGATCAAATTTCTGATATAATGGTAAAAACTTTTATGTCAACATTTTTATCAATAGATGAGTCAAAGATAAGTCAAACACTTGCAGAGGCTAAATCTGCCTTACAAAAATACGAATTAACTACTTTAACTCAGGCTATTAATAAAATGTTCGACAATTAATTTTAAGGAAGGTCGAGGAAATGGCAGTACGCACACGCAGTGAGCTGCGTAGAATTGATCAGGCTCAAACTGTGCATGATAAAAGATCTTTTGGAATTGCAATCTTTACAATTGTGGTTTTGTTTTTCAGCTTAGTAACTTTTATGAACCCGATTTTTATGAGGAGTCAGATTGCCAAAGAAAGCAATGGAGTTGTAGCTGAACGCTATATCAATCAGAAGTTTGATAATTTCGCTGCAGCAATTGGTGCTGATCGAAGTAGTAACAACAGTACTAATAATCTATTAACTGTTGAGCAAACAAGACCGATTGCGAATGCAATGATTGACTATACTTTGGGAATTCATTTATTTAGAGCAGAAAATTCTAGCTTAGCTAGTCAAATTCGTAAGGTTATCTTGACTAAAATTGATGACAATTCTTCCATGGAAGCTAAGTCTGTTCAGGAAAAATTGAAGAAGAATAAGGAAAGTGGGCTTTACGCAATTATTACAAGCTTTGGCTTGGCTAATGCCACTTTAGCAGCAAATGTTGAGCTTGTATTTTTGATTTTAAATATCTTGGTTATCATTTTTGTGGGCATCTTAGCTTATCAACAAATTAAAAGACTCAAAGAAATTGTTTCAACTGGGCGTTTAATTAATATGTTTGCCGCTGGAGGGATGAGAGCATCACTAGGATTGATCGTGATTTTTGGACTATTGGCGTTCATTCCGACAATTTTCAATGTTGAAGGTTTGATCTTGAATATTGGCTATTTTTTGGAGATAGCGAGTGGCATTTTCTTAGAGTTAGTAATTGTCGGAGTAGTTTTGTTTGTAATTAGCACTGTTACTTGGCAGCTTACGAGTGCAAAATAATAAGAAATTAACGAATATACAAAAAAGGTCTCAGGTTTTTACCTGAGGCCTTTTTCTGGGAAATGGCGCCGGATTGGATGATCTTAATTGTATTCAAGTAAGTGTAAAGTAGTTAGGGTATAAAATAATTGTAATATGCAACAGCCATAATGGCTCTTGTAAGGGTCCTCAACCATTTCTCACTACTTATTTTTACAGTAATTAGGGTTTAAATCAAGTTGAAAGGCCTAATTATTCTTAAATAATATAATATGTTTAGCTTGTGCTGAAAGAATATTCTAAAATTATAAATTCGTTACTTTAAAGCCTTTTTCAAGATGTTAGTTTATTAATTATTCTGCCTGATCCACTGGTTTTTGCCGAGATAATACCAAGTTATATGATCGGTAGTAATTGATTGACCATAAGCGTAACTTTTTCCAGAAGTAACATGATTGGCAGTGCGTTTTCGTAGATTTGGATAAGGACTAGTATAAATATTTGTATCAAATGACTGGTTATTGATATTGACTACACCAGCAGTAAAATCTGGATTGTTGTAAACATAAAAATTATGAAACCACTGATCATTGCCTAAGTTGTAGTAAGAATAACCATCTTGATAAGAACGGCCAAAAATCACTGTATTCATCTGGCGCTTTTTATTCAAAGAATCACGTAGTTTTTCTGCTTGAAGTAAAAGAGCTGATTTAATTGTTGTAGATGAATCAGGATCAGCTACTTGGTTTAAAATTTTGCGAGTTGTCTTGTCGCTACTATCTTTAATATTTTGCGAGGAGGATATTTTTTCAGAGCTCTTTTCTCCGTTCTTAGTCTTAGTGTTATCGTTTGAAGTTTTTAGTTTAGGCTGATTAGCAGCAACTTGATTAAATAATTTAAAACTATATTGGTAGACATTATCAATATTTACGTTATATTCATGCCCTGAAACTAACTTAATATCTCCTGGGAAGTAAGTGATAATTGTTTTGAAGTAGCCATATGCCTTATTACTGAAATTATTAACATTTGTGGCTTGGCTAACTTCGCCTGTATCTAAATCGGTGACGGTGATTTTAGGAATACCGGAGGTAGTTTTATCAGATAAATAAAGAGACCAAGCAATGTTATTTCCTTGAAGTAATTCTATTGGGAAAACGCCACTATTAGGATAGGCAACGGCACTTTTAGCAGCAGCCTTATAGCCATCGCTTGAATATGCAACTTGCTGGACTGAATAGCGGTAGCTATTTTCACCGTATGCTGCACCAATACCAGTGGTAGTAAGTCTACTTGATAAAAGCCACGCACGATGTCCAGTATCCGATCCATCAAGATTATAGGTATCAGTTAATAAATCTGTGATTACATCACCAGCAGATTGATTGCTTACATTAAAATTCAAATTAGAGCTAGCAGAAACATTTTTGGCAATTGTCCAGTAAGTATCGCTAATATAGTTCGGTCGTGTTTCACTAGGTAACCCGTGTTGATTAGTAAATGGGTTAGCCTTAATTGCAGCCATAACACTTGCGGTAATTTGCGCGTTGTCATTATCTGTCTTATTTGTAGAAATACTTGGCAGATCAAACAAACCACGATAAAAATTAATATAGTCTAATTGAGAATTAATATAAGAATTAGTAACAGAACCAGGTGAAAATGGTGCTGTTAAGTGAGGGCTACTTGCATAAAGATTACCAGAATTAAAAGTTTGTTTTGGTAATCTTGAATATTGATTTTGAATTCGATGAACTTCTTGGATTTCATCTTTGGTAAATGTTGCGGCCAGCGCTTCGCTAATCGTAACGGTGCTAGTTGTAGCACTGAGTGTAATAGCAACTAAAAAAGCGGTGGCTTTTTTTGTAAAATTCATCTTATCTCCTTTGCGGGATTTATTATTAGAGTAATAGTAATATATATAACTTAATTATAAAAAATTTTCATTCTTTTGAGACTTTTTTTCAAAAATAATGCATTATAGCGTCACGATTGTTTATAATAAGGTTTCGAGGACAAAAAGGAGAT
>ERZ841116.1508-NODE-1508-length-11275-cov-3.192692_pt1 | contig 11275 bp, 5 predicted proteins | sample MGYA00519875_ERZ841116 | MGnify/ENA primary metagenome ERZ841116 (study PRJEB31850, sample SAMEA3708889) | human gut metagenome | biome: human gut; feature: human-associated habitat; material: faeces | place: China | collected 2014 ... | reverse complement strand
AACAACTGTAAAGACGATTACAAAGAAATATACAACTCCATCAGTCTTAAACAATGGTGAGCAGACAGACAATAAAATTAATACCATTGATAATGGGTATAAGAACATCAGCATTGGAGTTGACCATGCAATGATTGTATCTAAACCAAAGTTAGCAGCTAAGAATGAAGCTAAACAGCTAAGTGCTAGCCAAGCGTGGTAGCTAACTTGTGGGAAGTGTTTGTGGAAGTCTTGAGCAAAAGCAGCAACTAAACCAACAGCAGTGGTCAAGCAAGTAACAGTTAATAAAAATGCAAGTAAAGCTTGACCGAAGACACCGCCATAAACATTAACGATTTGGTTAAATGCAACACCACCGTTGTCTGAAACTTTAAAGCGACCTAATGACATTGCACCCATTAAGATCAATAATAAGTAGATAAAACCGATAGCTAGCACAGCTAACAAACCAGACTTGGCAACAACTTTTGAAACACTTTTAGCATTCTTTTGTCCCATTCCGCGTACTGCTGTAACAACAGTTACACCGAAAGCTAGTCCTGCCAAAGCATCCATTGTGTTGTATCCTTCTAAGAATCCGTTCACTAAAGCGCCATGCTTGTAAGCAGCAGTTACAGCTGCGGTTTGTGGATTACCTAATGGACGAGCAAAAGCTACAAGGAATACTAAGAATAGTAGAGATAAGAATAGTGGGTTTAATACTTTACCAACATTAGATAAGATGTTGTTTTGATGGTAAGAAAAACCAAAAGCTGCTAAGAAAAACAAAGCAGAAAAGATTAATAAGGCTGTTCCTTGCATATTTTTAGGAACAAATGGTGCAATCCCAACTGTAAATGAAACAGTTGCAGTTCTCGGTGTACCAAATAAAGGACCAATTGTAGCATGGATCAAGACCATAAATACAACTGCAAAACCAGCACCTAGCGGTTTTCCGATATCATAAACGCCATCAGCATGCGTAATTGCAACAGCTAAAACGGATAATAAAGGCAGTAATACACCCGTGATTAAAAATCCAACTGCGGCTGTACCCCAATTTGCTCCAGCGAGTTGTCCCAAGTGCAATGGGAAAATCAAGTTACCAGCCCCAAAGAATAAACCGAATAGCAAGGAAGCGACCACTAAATAATCCTTCCATGTTAATTTTCGTGATGTATGATCTGTCATCATATTCTTTCCCTCCAAAAAATATCTCTGAATACAAAAAAGCCCCTCAACTAAATTACTTAGTTGAGGGACGCTTCAGCGTGGTACCACCCTTTGTTCGTATTGCTATCACTAGTAATACCTTTCACGTGCAGTCAATTACTTGACGATACGTAGGCACTATAATGGGTGCTCCCACTTCTTCTCACTTAAAATTAAGAATCAGAACTCGAAAGTGATTTTCACTTAATCTTATAATTTATCTCCTCACACCTAACGAGATTCGCTGAAAATTAAGATTATGCTACTCTTCTTTCTCTTTGTTTTCAGATTAATTAAATTTGTTAATAATCATTTTAATATAAACATCATAAATGTCAACAGTTTTTTATAAATTTGTTTTTTGCTTATTCAATATTCATTATTTAAAAATAAACCATTTTTTAAATCCTCAATGATCAGCCAGTTTCTTTTCAACTAAATTACTTAACCGTATTATCACCAGATAAAGTACTTAAAATAATAGTACCAGCATTATTTGTACTATCTCCTTCGGCAGCTGCTTCATTTTTTCCGAATAACGAATTATCTCCACTTAAAGTACTTAGTTGATATTGAGCAGCTTTTACATCTTCAACTAAGTTATCGCCCGAAGTAGTTGAAGCCTTAAATTGATCAAGGACTAAACTATTTTTCAGTGTAAAATCGCCACTTACTAGTTGGGCTTTTCCTTGTTTTACTGTAACTTCTTTGAGATCAATATCTCCAGAGGTTGTGGTTAATTTAACTTCGTCAGTTTGTACTGTTCTTAGACTTACATCTCCGCTTACAACAGAGATAACTAAAGAATCAAGATTTAAACTCTTAAAATCTGTATCACCACTTACTGAAGAAACTTTTACCGCACCTAATTGATGACCATCAGGAACTGTAACAACTAAAGCACCACTATCGCTTTGACTAACTATATTTACTTCAATAAAATCTTTTCTCCAAAACTTTCCGTGCTTACGCTCTACTCTCGGTTCTTCAATTTCAAGTGTATCATCTTTAAGCTCAACGCTCGGCTTTTCATCTTCAGATCCACAATAGTGAACTTCAAACTTATTACCAGTTTCAACTTTAAGATCAAGATCAATTAAATCAAGATTCAAATTATTAAAACTATCACCGCTTAAAACTTCATCAACAACTTTATCTTTAGTTTCGTCATTTTTATTGAAAAACATTTTATATACCTCTTTTTATTATTCATTAACTAATCTTATTTGAATTTAATTTTACTATCATATAGATGCTTTTCAATGAAATTTGACTAAGTGGTCATAAATCATTACTAACATGCAAAAATCTTTGCTTAAACTATCTTGTATTTAAATACATTTGCTTTTATTCAAATTTAGTATCCCAGTCAGGATCATTATTTGCATCAAAACACATTGCAATTTGTTCTTTAGTATTTCGTCCAAGTGAAAGTTTAGGTAAATTATCTAAATTAAAATAATCACATGCATCCGTTTCATCATTTGGCGTAAACTTTCCACTAATTTCCTTACATAAATAAAATATTTTCGTAATATTAGTCGCAATAACAGGCTTATTATGATGATTCCGATCTTGCACTGCAATAATCTTAATCGGTTCTACTATTCTTCCCGCTTCTTCACGAGCTTCTTTAACGCAATTTTGAGCAGTAGTTTGATCATAATCATTCCAGCCACCAGGCAATGACCACTCCTGTGTCTTTTTTTCACGAACAAGCAATATTCTATTATCTTTAAAAATTGCAGCTCGTGTATCAATTTTGGGGGTTTGATAACCTTCATCACCTAAAAAAAGAGTCTTAAGTTTCTCTTCCGGAATTCCAGTTCTAGCTGACATCATCTCGCCAGCAATACGACGAATTTCTTCGTAACGTTCTCGATCAAAAACATCATGTCCATATCTTAATCCAGCTTGAGCCAAACTTTGTAAGTCCATCGCCCAATTTGCAATTTGATCATTTGTCTTCATTTCTTATTCACCTGAAAAATTTTTATACTTAAAATTAATGACTAGCAATATAGTCTTGTAACTCAACTAGCTTGTCAATTTTAAAAGTAAAAGCTTGCATACCTAATTTTTTTGCTGCATCAGTGTTTGCTTTCAAATCATCAATAAATAAACTTTCTTCTGGCTTTAAAATATACCGAGCAATTAATTTCTCATAAATCCTTCTATCTGGCTTCATTAACTTCTCTTGAGCAGAGAAAACATAACCATCGAAATAATTCCCCATTTCAGAATTCTTGACAAAATTAGCAAATTGCATCCCTGTGTTAGACAAACCATAGATCTTATAACCATCTTGACGCAATTTTTCCATGTAGTTAAAAACTGGTTCATGGAAATCAACATTTTCTGGCCAAGTTGCCATAATTTGTTTAACCTTGCTTTTTAATTGGTCGGGAACACGATCTATAAATATTTCAGTTGCCTCTTTTTCCGTAATCTTGCCAGCATCAATCTCGCTCCACTCTTTAGATTCAAAAATTGTCTTTCTCAATAAATCGTGGTCTGCTGGACTTAACTCATAATGATTCAAAATTTCATCGGGATTATAATTCATGATGACATTTCCAAAATCAAAGATAATATTTTTAAGCATTAACTTACCTTCTATTTTTAAAATCTATAATTAAAATATGCACTTTTTAATAAAATCTTGCAAGGAAATGCAAAATTAATTATATAGATCTATAATCTTTTATTTTTTATTACCTTTACTAAGCATAAATATCAAAGTTAATAACCCCGTAATAATATCAATGAGTTTATTAACGGTTTGCGAAGAATTCAATTTGTCAGAACTATCCATAATTGTTGGCTTTATTTGCTTAAACTGCTCTCTTGTTTGACGTAATTTTTCATATTCTTCATCTAGATCTGAACTTTCTTGATTATCGCTTGATTTTCTACTTAATCCAATAGTAAATATCTGAGGTAGAACACTTTCTTTAAAGTATTGTCTTTCACTATTTTCGTTAAAGTCATCAAATACAACCCTATATCCTTGCTCTTTCAATACTTTCAATGGAATTTCAGTACTATATAAATCATTAATTGAATCACCAACGCGCACAGAAAGTTTTCCGGAAGAAGTAATAGAGTGACCATGATCATCTATATCGATAAAATTAATAATTGCTGTCTGAACAATTTTGCTATTATCTGTCAAATCAGTTTGTTGATCTACATTTTCATGATCTATTGCAGCTTGAGAATCTGATTCATGATCGTGATTTAGATTAATATATAAAGTATCGTCATTATTGTTTATCTTTTCATAGACTACAGTTAAATCTTGTCCTGGATTTGCTGGAGTTACTGTAGCTAAAGTTGCTTGATAGCCGCTTACTTTCGGCACATTTTGATCATTTTTAACTTTACTTGCATCATTAGAGTCCGATTCAAATTGAGGCGTTGGTGCACCTTGAATAGCAGCTCCCGCTTCATCAACTGGAATCAAATGACCATTAGGGTGGTATTGAACTGTAATGGTTTGATCATCTAAAGTTACAGATTTTGGATTAATGAAATCTAAATCAGCATGATACCCCTGAACAACGGGAACTTTAACTTCTTGATATCTTTCTCTATCCGCATGCCAAGTTTTATCATAAACACCATTAGGAATTACTTTTTTGACTATATTATTAACTGTAATTGTTCGAAACCAGTTAATTGTTTGAATAACTGCCTTTGGCGGATTCGGGCATCCCTCAAAATTAATAATTAGCTTACTCTTTCTGTGATATAAAGATGGATCAACCCAGTCTACTGGATTATTTATGTTTACAGCTGCAACAGTAGATATAAAAGTGATAATAAAAATTGGGCAGTAATTATTTTCGCTTCCAAAAAATTGCACATCTCCGTTATGATTAAAGCCATTAGCCACTAACTTATAACCTTGTTCTTCAAAGTGCTTGATTTTAAATTGAGGATCATAATTAATTGGCGTATTTGCTAAACCCGAAACAGTATCTTCAGTTAATAATTGATTATTAGTAGTTAGATCCACGTATCGGATTTTTGCTTTTTGCATTGTATTAGTTGGTTTCATATTGAGCTTAAAAGTAACTATATATTGTTTATTTAAATCATTAGGTGTTACCTTTTCTCCGCCAACTACTACTCGATCAGGAATATAGCCTGGAAGTGTTGGAGTACCAATTAATTGCATGCTCTTTTCTTTGGGCTGAAAGCCACGATCCTCAATTACTTTGCCACTTTTTTTATTAACGACATAGACATGACTAAAACTTACCCTCGTCACATTATCTTGAGGATTTCGACTAGCAGCCCCTACATAATGAACAGCTTGCGTAACTGTTTTTAATAGTTTTTCTTCAGTAAAACCATATCCAGGATGATTTGCATCGACCACCACATGTTCATCTATATTTTCATTCTGATTAAACTTATCATCCATCTTTAACCTCTATATATAAATAAAAAGTATCTTATAGTTTAATTTTAGCACTCACAAAAGAAAAAGGGACTGACTTAAAGTCGGTCTCTTTTCTCTTTAGTGTAGTTTATCTTGCATTTTTTCTCTTCTTAACACCGGCTAAACCAATTAATCCTATTGATAAAGCCACAGAACCAATCACTTCATCATTAATTGATTGTTGAGTGTTACTACTTGTTTGTGGCAATTCTTTACTTGAATTTACTGTTCTATTTTTAGTAGTCTTAGTTGAATCTTTTGAGGATTCAAGAGTGTTAGTTTTCTCATTGACTAAAGGACTATTTCTTCTAGCCAAAGGTGAAAAACTTGTCTTATCTAAAACAGCCTTTGGTTTTGATAAATTTTCTTCCTTAATTGATTCACTTTGGTTCTTTGAAGTATCTGCTGTTGTTTGATGAATCAATTTTACAGATTCTGTTGGCTTGACATCACTTGTTTTATCAGGCTTGCTTGATTCATTCGACTTGTCAGACTTATTCGGCACTTCTGGTTTATTAGGTTTAGTTGGTTGACTTGGCTTGTCCGGCTTATTTGGTGTTTCCGGTTTAGTCGGCTTACTTGGTTCACTCGGCTTGTCCGGTTTATTTGGTGTTTCTGGTTTAGTCGGTTTACTTGGTTCACTCGGCTTGTCGGGTTTATTTGGTGTTTCTGGTTTATCTGGTTTATCTGGCTTACTTGGTTTACTTGGCTTGTCAGGGTTCTTAGTAGTACCACTATAAATAACTTGGATCTCTTGATCTTTAGTATTTGCATCTACTGTTTTCTCTGGAATAACAGCATAGTTAACATGCTCAAACCCTAATGATGCAGGATCTTTTGAAATTACTTTTTCAAAATAATTACTACCAATTGCTTTCCATGCATGAGTACCATCCTGAGTATCAATAGCACCATCATTATTAATACTATAGCCGACAACACCAGTGACTAAATCTTTCACTGGAAAACGAACAAAGCTTGCACTTTGTACATAGCTAGCTTTGCCATCAGGTGAGCCTTTAACAGGATTTCCTTTATCATCAACATAAGTAATATTTCTAGAAACGCTCTTATTTTCTTGTTTTTCTTTCTTTAAAACATGTCTAAATTTGACATAAAATACTTGTTCTTGATTACCAAATTTAAGATTTTGACCGTTAGTATCATCACTAACTAATTCATAATGTTGATTTTCTAGAGCTTTGATATCATTTGCAGTTGAATATCCAGCATCAGCTCCACTTAATCCAGTTAAATCTTTACTTAAGATATTTTTGTTATTTTCATCTAAATCCTGGAAAACAACAAGAATAGTTTGATCTAACTGTTGTCCTGAAGAAGAATTGCCATTTGCAATATTTTGCGGTTTTAAGTTAGTTGGTTGATTTACAACAGATACATTAAGAGTATACGCTGCAGGGCCTAACAACTCATCACTAGGATCTTCATCATTTTTCACATCAATCCAAGTAGCAAGATTATTCTTCATAAAGTTCATCAGCCCAGGATTATCAATCATAATCCCTTTATATAAAATAGGATAAGCATTATTTAAATCATTATTAAGTACTTCATATTTGTTTGAATCTTGATAAGTTTGTATCTTATCTTGTTCTGGCTTAGTAATATTAGCTGGCTTTGAGACATTAACACCAGATTTAGTAATTTCAGAAATAAAAGAAATTGGTAAAGAATATATTTGACCTAAATTAGCTCCATTAACAGTAATGTGATATGTACGTGAGGTCATTAATTGATCTGAACTATATTTCGATCCATCTGCTTTCATAACTGTGCTATACGCTTTTTCGGAATTATCATTATGGGTAACAGCAATTGAAATATCATTTTCTGGAATCTTATTTATACTAAAACCAACATTTGAATTACCCTGAGCAATTTGATCTAAATGATTAGTTGCCTTTAGCTGTGCAAAAGCACTTTCAATCTGTTCCTTAATATCATCGTCGCTTGCATAATTAGAATCAAAGTAAGGATTGTTACTTAAGGTATAAACAGTTACTGTAGCACTATTGCCAAAATTCTTAGAAAAATATACAATTCCATCTAATCCAAGCGCAGATTTATCGTTTACAGTAAATGAGCCATCAGGATAAACAGTCCATACTCTAGAATTTTTACCAGTACTTCTTCCTTGAATCCAAGTATTTTCTCCAACACGTTGAATAACTGAACCATTACTTTCTTGCGGAATGTATTTAACAGGAACGCTTAGTCCAGAAGTAAACTTATAAGCACCATCACCAATAACTAAATCATCTTGAGCACTATAACTGGTTGGACCATTCTTTTCATGAGAATAACCGACCGTACTAATAGCACGCTGAATTAAAGAATATTGCTTTAAATCAAGATTAAGAAGTACGGTACCATATTTTTGAATATGGTCATTAAAACTTAACCGGTAAAATTCGTTAGGAATATTTCCTACTGTCGCAATACTCCCTATTGTATCCGTCTTTCCTGCATTGTCTTTAATGGTTACTGGTGTATTTTTCTCTGCTAAACCATCACTATATGTTTTTTGTTGTCCAGATTGTAATGGTAATCCTAAGTCAATATCAATATAATCACCAGGATTAATGTTCTTAGTATTCTTTATTTGTAATCCTAAATTTAACTGAACGTAACCACTATCATGTGGTGTATTTCCGTTATTAGCTATCACATCATGCTGTATAACACTATAGTTTTCTTTAGCAACTGGTTTGGCTTGATTTTGAATAGCAGTTGTATCTTGTGTAGATTCTTCTTTGTTTGCTGCAACAACTTTTCTAGTGTTTTCTATTTGTAGTTCAGCACGTTGGCTGTTTTCTTTATTAGTATTAATTGTGTTTTGTTTACTGCTTGTATTACCATTTGAGGTTTCAGCCGGTACTTGATTTTGTGCATCTACATTCTTAGCAGTTACAACCACATTTTTAATATCACTTGCCGGTGTAGCTGTTAGAGCTTTGTCTGATTTCTGCTCAATAGCAGGATTTTGTTTATTTGTATCATTTTCATTAATACTGTCTGCTCGAGCTGTTTGAGAATTTAGCCCGAAAATTGACATCCCTATAAGAACAGAAGCTGCTCCGACAGTAAACTTGCGAATTGAATAACGAGGACTTATTTCTTTAAGTTCATTAAAACTATTATTATTTCTTGATAACATTATTATTTTGCCTCTTTTTATAAAATTCAAAATATCTATCTATTAATTAGATCTTTTCTTTTTTAATCCAGCTAAACCTATCAAACTTAAATCAACTGCTAACCCAGAAGCGATTATAGCTGTAGTTTTTGCTTCATCATTACCGGTTTGTGGCAAAGCTGCCTTTTTAGCCTTTATCTTATTAATATGTCCTGCTTCTTTAGCATTAACCACTTTCTTCATAGTTACTGTCTGCCCTTGAAACTTGTATGTTTGTCTGTCTTTTCTTTCAAGAATCTTACCATTAGTTTTATTAGGCTTAGAAACAGGTTGCTTGATTTCTTGGGTTACTTTGGGCTTAGAATTTGGCTCAGCAGTTACTGTTTGCTGCTTGTTAGCGGATTGTTCTTTATTATCTTTTTCAATTGGCGTTACTATTGGCTTGACAGGCTTAACAGGGTTTATCTGGCTCTTTTTAATGTAGTCAATATTGACAATTACATTTTGATCACCAAATTTTGGTGTTAATTTTTCTACCTTAGTTTTGCTTGAAGTGTAACCTGCAATTTCAGGCACATTGTATTCAGCAAAACTCTCTGCACCAACATTCTTCCAATCATTCATATACGAAACACTATTTGTAACATCATCTTTTGTAGCTGTTTGAACAAATCGAACTGTTTGAACAATAGAATCAGTAGTCCCATCTGGATTGATTACATTAATTGTCCTAGTAATTACTTTAGTCAATTTTGGATCATTAGTTACTTTGCTCATATGATGAACTAAATGAATAATAATTGGTTCGTTATTAGTAGCTTTAAATCTATAACTTCGTGGCAACGTGATGTCTTTGGCTAATGCGTAACCATTAGGTGTAACAATATTTAATTTAATAGTCTCTCCGGTCCTGCCTGAAATTACAGTAGCTGGAGCAATAAGACTTTCATGGTTGTCATCATCTACAAATTCATAATAACTAGTTTGCTCGTTAGGTACATAACTAATATTAATATCTGCTATATCACCACTATTAGTTGTTACTTCAGCTGCAGTCACTTCACCCGTTGGTGTATAACCGTTAAAACTTGGTAAGTCAATTGAAGGTAAAGTTTGCTGAGCTTCATTCCATTTACCATAGATATGCTTATTAGTTACCTTGTCTAAAATATCGTTTCTACTGAATGTGACACTTTGTGTTGTTGATTTAGAATCAACTTTACCGTCAGGATCAATAATCGTTACTTTACGAGAAATAGTTTTGGTATCATTCGGCAAACTTTCCTTTTGATGAATCAAATGAATAATAATTGGTTTATTACCTGATTCAAATGTATAACTTGTTGGTAAAACAGAACCTTCTATTAAGCTATAATTTTCAGGAATCGAAATATTTAACTTAACGTTTTCGCCAGTTTTACCTGCAATACTGTGTTTTTGATTAATTGCAGGATCTCCTGCTTGATAGTCATCATCGATAAATTGATAATAACTTGTTTGACCATTTGCAAGATAACTAATATTAATTGTTGAATCTTTTGTTTCCGGTGTTACTACAACTTCAGGAGCTGAACCATTAATTGCATATCCTGCGATTTCTTTAATTGGAACACTAGCAAAGATATACTTACCATTTTCTGACCATGGACCATAACTAATATTTCCAGTAACCATGTCTTTCTGGCCAGTCCGGGTAAATGTGTGTTCCTGAACAGTTTTATCAACTTTACCATTGATATTAGTAATCAAAATGGTGCGACGAACCGTCTCAGTTAAGCTAGGATCATTAACTACCTTACTAATATGATGAGTTAAATGAATTATAAGTGGATCGTTATCACTAGCTTTAAAGGTATAACTCATTTTCTGATCTGGAACTAAATCGTAATTAGTTGGAATTGCAGCTTTTATTTCTTTAATTAAATCAATCGTCTCAGCAGTAACTCCAGAAATTGAATAATTTATACCAACTGTAGCTCCATTTTCATTATCATCAACAAACTGATAGAAACTATTTTGTCGATCAGGATTGTAAACGATATCAACATCAGATGGATTATGACTAGCAGCAGTTACATCAATTTCATTCACTTTTCCAGATGGGGTATATCCAGCAAATACTGGTAAATCAATTGCTGGCAAAGTTTCTTGCTTCTTATTCCATTCACCATAAGTATGTCTATTAGTTACTTTATCTAAAACGTCGCTTCTATTAAATGTAACAAGCTGCGTTGTTGACTTAGGATCAACTTTACCATTTGGATCGGTAATAACTACCTTACGAGAAATAGTTCTGATATCATTCGGTAAAGTGTCTTTTTGATGAATTAAATGAATTACAAGAGGCTTATTTTCACTAACTTTAAATGTATAACTAGTTGGTAATGTACTTCCCTTTGCTAAACTATAATTTTCAGGAATTGAAATATTTAACTTAACGTTTTCGCCAGTTTTACCTGCAATACTGTGTTTTTGAT
>ERZ841116.1503-NODE-1503-length-11302-cov-3.315818_pt1 | contig 11302 bp, 14 predicted proteins | sample MGYA00519875_ERZ841116 | MGnify/ENA primary metagenome ERZ841116 (study PRJEB31850, sample SAMEA3708889) | human gut metagenome | biome: human gut; feature: human-associated habitat; material: faeces | place: China | collected 2014 ... | reverse complement strand
AGCAGATTGGCAAATCTATTTGCCTTTTCGTTAAATACATTCCATGTGATTTCTCTTCTGTAATAAGCTGCACGGGATGGTTCAATCAGGTCAAACTCCTTCCATGTAGTTCTTTTTGTCTCCGGCATCTCCGGATTGATCTCTACCAGCGCAACATCGTCTCCGTACAGGCGGCAGTTTTTCTCCAATATATCTGTAATCGGCATTGGAAAATTCCCCTTTCGTGTTCATTTCATATTTATTATGTTTTATATGATTCTTAGCGTCTTTGGCTTTCGTACTTTAACGCTTTTATTCATTAAAGTCTATAATACTCAACTTTCCTTCAAATGTCAATCTATATTTGTATTATTTTCCATTCGATCGAATTTTTCTGCACTTTTGTTTGATTTTTCTGCTTCCCCAGCCTATAATATGCAACGGGTGATAAAAATGAATTGGATACATAATCATAAACGCGCATTACTGCACATAAACCTTGCATTTATCGGTGGACTGACCGGTGTCTACGCCATCTTAGTCCGCGGTGGTAACTTCGGTGCCGCACAGACCATGAATCTGATTGAAATGATCTTAAATTTTGCTGAAATGAATCTGACAGATGCTTTTCTGCGTCTGGCGATTTTTATTTTATATGGTCTTGCAATCATTGCAGCTTTCTTAATCGGGGAACGTTTTTCCTCCGTAAAATCTTATATCGCGCTGGTGATAGAAACTGTCTGTGTATGGATTGCCGGAATCATTCCGTCATCCGTTCATCCATTGATCGCGCTGTTCCCTGTATTCATCCTGAATGCATACCAGTGGCAGACGTTTACTACTCCGGAATGTTATAACAGTTCCACCATCTTTTCGACAAATAACTACAAACAGACCGTCCTTGCGTGGATGAGATATCATATGACTCATGATCAGTCACAGAAAAAACGTGCATGGCTTTTTACAGGTACACTAATTTTCTTCCATCTAGGAGTTCTTGCCGGATATTTTGCAGTAATACTTTTAGCGCGTTATAATTGTTTTTATCTTATGAGAGAAATAAATTAGACAGTTTGTCATTATGTTTTTTGAAAAAATTTTGTTTATGCATTATCTTTTTGTGGCTCTCAATCGTTCTACCTTATAGAAAGGGATATTATATTATTCTGGGAAATTCTATTTTCTTTATGAAATCTTCAAAATTTACAGCTATCCTTTTAGCATAATCAAAAGAAAGGATAGTACAAAATATGAGTATAATTTTGAAAACAACAAATCTCTGCAAATCATTCAGTGGGCAGACAGCCGTAAATAACATATCGCTGAACATTGAAAAAAACTCTGTCTATGGATTGTTAGGACCAAACGGAGCCGGAAAGTCCACAACACTCAAAATGATAACAGGCATTTTGAAGCCGACATCTGGAAGCATTGAGTTTGACGGTCACACATGGCAGAGAAGCGACTTAAACCACATCGGGGCATTGATTGAAATGCCGCCGCTTTATGAGAATTTAACCGCCTATGAAAATCTGAAAGTTAGGTCAACCCTTTTAGGGCTGACAGACAAAAAGATTGAGGAAGTGCTCCAAATCGTCCGGCTGACAGAAACAGGCAGAAAAAGAGCCGGACAGTTTTCTCTTGGAATGAAGCAACGGCTTGGAATTGCGATTGCATTATTAAATAGTCCGAAGCTGCTTATTCTTGACGAGCCTACAAACGGTCTTGACCCGGTGGGGATTGAAGAACTTAGGGAGCTTATCCGTTCCTTTCCGGCAAAGGGAATTACCGTTATTTTATCCAGTCATATTCTTTCCGAGGTGCAGCAGACAGCAGACCATATCGGCATTATTGCGGGCGGTGTCTTAGGCTATGAGGGGAAACTTAATGCGAATGAAAATTTGGAACAGCTTTTTATGGACGTTGTAAAAAATAACCACAGGGAGGGGTAAGGCATGAACTACTTAAAATCAGAACATTTGAAATTCAAAAGGACAATATCAAACAAGCTGCTTTTCATCATTCCACTTATCACAGCTATTTTTGCATGGATAGTGGGCGGCTTCATCGGTTTTCAATATATGACGCTTTACTGGTGGTATGAGTTCCTGCTTCCGGGAGCAATCGCAATTTTATGTTCCTTATCACACCGGAAAGAAGAAAGCGCAGGGAAATATTATTCTGTATTTTCTATGCCCTTGAACCTTTCAAAATTTGAAATGGCAAAAGGAATTATTCTGATTGAAAAGCTGTTTGTAGCAGGAATATTTTTAGCATTACTTATCTCAAGCAGCAATATCATTTCCCCGGAAACGGCGGTATATTCTGTCCCACAGAGTATAGCAGGTTGCATAGCGATTGCTCTCGCGTCCGTCTGGCAAATCCCGTTATGCTTGTATCTTGCGCGTAAAACAGGGCTGTTTGTGCCGATAATACTAAATACCGTACCTGGAATACTTCTTCCTGTCTCGTTGGGAAACACAGCCGTTTGGTGGCTCATGCCGTATTGTTGGGCGGCGAAACTGGCAGAGCCGCTTATGGGGATTGACCTAAACGGAACTTTTGCAGGAAATCCCGGCTTTTCCACAACCGTTTTTATCTCTATTGCACTATCAATATTCTTATTCGTTGTATTATCTTTTGTGGACGCAAAGGATTTTTCAAAAAGGAGGTAAACAGTATGGGCTTTCTTGGAGCGGTTCATTCTGAACTGGTAAAAGTGAAGCATACGCCGTTTTGGACGATGCATTTATGTCTGCCTGTTGTTGGGGCATTGCTGTTTATTGTTTACTATGTCTTATATGGAAGCACAGCGGATTACAAAAAGTTAAAAATGATATTGGAGATTACAGCAACCGTTTTTCCTTTGCTGATAAGTGTTATCGTTAGCCTGAATGTCTTATTAGAAGAAAAGGCTTCACACTTTCAAATATTGCTTGAAGTACCTAACCGATATAAAGTTATGCTGACAAAATTGGTCGTTTTATATGGAGCAGGAATAGCTGCGCTGTTTTATCTGTTTCTTGTCTTTCTGCTTGGCGTTCATTTTTTAAAAATAGCTGATACCGTACAACTGAGTATGTTAGTTAAAGCAGCCGCAGGAATGGCATTTTACAATTTAATTATTTATGCTCTGCATTTATTCTTTAGCTTTCGGTTTGGACTGGGTATCTCATTGTTTTTGGGAGTATTTGAAAGCCTGCAATGTATTCTATACAGTAATATTGAGTTAAAAGGAATATGGCGGTATATCCCCTTTGCATGGTCTATGAACTGGGTGCATGATGTTTTGAACAATGGGCTTTCTGTTCATGTAACAGAATGGATATGGATTGCTGCATTAACAATAGGCGGCGTGTTATTGACTTTACTATGGTTTTCTCATTGGGAGGGGCGAAAAAATTATGAATAAAAAACGGATTATGTTTGTGCTGTTTGCTTTTATTGTTTGTGCCGCTCTTGCCGGCTGCTCTTTACAGGATAAAATCAAAGAATATTCCAGTGACAAAGAACAATGTTATCTGGATACGGAAAACGTAACACGATTTTCCTATAAGGGCAATAATTACACGATTTTGGCAGATACCGTATCGAATGGTGGGCTTGGAGAATGGATTGGATATATCCGGCAACTGGCAGCCATAGATGAAAAAGGGAAAATATTGCTGCAAGAAAATGTTGAAACGGCTACCTTTCATTCTTTAGCGGATTTGGCAGAGAAAGCACCAGAAGCCGCTTACATTATTCCTTTCCTCAATGTATATGCAGCTCCTAACGCAGATGCTTATCTGATTGTAGATATAAATGGTGGGTATCATAAAGCTGTTATCAGCGAGAATGTCAAGGATAACGATATGGTTTTTGATTTTAAGAAAACAGAAAAATCTATAAACGGCAGCTTTGAAGTCAATCCAGAAAATGCAACACAACTCCTTTGTGGGGGGACGATTTATCAAGTAACGTCTGATATGGTATCGGATGATGAATTAGGCAGCTACATTGATATTCTTGCTGAAAGTGTTACATTCGATACAGAAACGAAAATCCCTTTGTCAAAGGAAGATTTAAGCAAGATTGATTGGTACGGGGAAAATGCTGGACAAGGGCGGGAGAATTGGTTTTACACAGATATTTATGAGATTTACGGAACCGATAAAGCTGAAGCGGTTGCGGTCAATGTAAATGATAACTACTATATTGCAAAGCGACAATGACAGCTTTCCTGCCCTTGTAGCTTGTGCTATACTGAAAACGACAACGAAAGGAGGCAACAATATGGCAGCGATCCTTATGATTGATGATGAACAGGCTATTTTAGAGCTTGTGAAAAATGGACTGCAAAAGGACGGGCATTTCGTAACTGCCTATACCTCTGCTGCACAGGTGCCGCTTGATAAACTGAATAGGTACGATTTGATTATACTGGATATTATGATGCCGGATATAGATGGTTTTTCTTATTGTGATAAAATCCGTTCCCTTGTGGACTACCCTATTCTTTTTCTGACTGCAAAGACAATGGAACATGACATCACATTTGGGCTTGGTCTGGGAGCAGACGACTATCTGACAAAACCTTTCCGAATTGCAGAATTACGGGCGAGGGTAAACGCCCACTTACGGCGTGAACACAGGGAACGCCATACCGCACTTACCTTTGACCGAATAAAAATTGATTTATCTGCAAAAGAATTACGGGTAGATAACATGCCCGTTATCTTAACCAAAAGCGAATATCTGATTTGTGAATATCTTGCAAGGAACAAAGGACAGGTATTTTCAAAAGAACAGATTTACGAAGCGGTTTTCAGCTTAGAGGGCGACAGTGATAATTCTACAATTTCTACTCATATCAAGAATATCCGGTCAAAATTGAACAAACTGGATATTCAGCCGATAGCGACAGTCTGGGGGATTGGGTATAAATGGGAATGAAGAAAACAACATCACTGAAAGCGTCTTTTTGGAAATTCTTATGTATGATTCTGATTGGGCTAATAGGTGCGGTGGTGATACCATTCAGTCTTATTTTAGCCGGAACCAGTACGGGACTTATTACCTATGCGGATTATTCAGAACGCAGTGCAAAAAACCTTGTTCCTGTTATTGCTGCAACGCCGGATTTGACAGATGTGCAGCTTCCTATGGGTTGCAAGTATTTGGTGCTGGATAAGAATTATCAAGTGACAGAAACGACCTTAGAGGGCGACGATTTAGACCGGGCTATGGAATACGCAATATCTGGGAAGATAAATACAAACCTCAACAAACAGTATTTGCTTGTGACCCGCGAAAATGAATATGTGGTGCTACAATATTACATCGGCTCACAATTTACAAATGAATGGCTTTATGAACATTTTCCCTCACCGGAAATTCTGCTTTATATTTTTATAGCAATCAACTGTATTGCAGTATGCGTGATATTGACAGCGAAGTTTGCAAAAAATATGCGGGCGCAGCTCTCCCCGCTTTTTGAAGCAACAAGGCAGGTTGCCGGACAAAATCTTGATTTTGAAGTGGGACATTCAAAAATCAAAGAATTTGAGGATGTACTTTGTTCTTTTGCTAATATGAAAGATAATCTGAAAATATCTTTAGAGAAGCAATGGAACGCGGAACAGTTACAGAGAGAACAGATTGCAGCACTCGCTCACGATTTGAAAACACCTTTGACCGTCATTCAAGGAAATATTGATTTGATAAGTGAAACAGAGCTTGACGACGAGCAACGTCTATATGCGGGTTACATCACTGAAAGTTCCGAGCAGATAGGCATTTATATTAAGACGTTAATTGACATTTCCCGGACAGTCGCCGGGTATCAGCTTCATTTAGAAAAATTTGATATAGCTGATTACATGAGACGGATTGAAACGCAGGCAAGCTCTTTATGCCTTACTAAAGGAATTTGTCTGCACATGGAAACGGGAGCTGACCTGGGCGCACTCAAAGCGGATAAGTTGCTGTTGGAACGGGCAATTATGAATGTGATAAGCAATGCGTTAGACTACTCTCCAACACAGGGGACAATTTATGTAACAGCGCAAATGACAGACTGCTTTTTGCACATATCCATAACAGACGAGGGAAGCGGCTTCACGCCAGAGACCCTACACCATGCACAAGAACAGTTTTTCATGGGCGACAAAAGCAGAACTTCTAATATGCACTTTGGTATGGGACTTTATATCACGAGCAGCATTATCAAACAACATGACGGTCAGCTTATTTTAAGCAATTCTAAAAAGACTGGCGGCGCACAGGTTATAATTAAAATTCCATATTAAAAAGTTAGTGGGCGATACTGCGGTATCGCTCATTATTTTTTCAAATCTTTATGAAATCTACAAACTTTCCATATAGCATATAGGTAAAGAATATAACTACATTCTGCCGGACAACGACAAAAGAAAAGAAGCCGTCGCAGAGCAGAGGTATTTTCACGCGCCATTCCTAAATTTCGACGACTAATGGAGGTAGTTGCCATGATATATATAGCGTATCGACAAAGTACGACACATTTCAGCTTATCAAAAAAAAGCCCGACCACCGCAGATTAAGAATTTCTTGGGTTATCGGCTTATTTTATTGAATATGCAAGGTGGAGGATTACTCGTCCTCCACTTCCTTTGACTTAATAATTCCATCAGCAACACTTTCAATGATGATTAAGTCCTTTTCGGACATAGTATCAAGTTGCTTTTCTAACTGCCGTCTTCTGGTGCTTTTTACCAGATCAGAGGCAGGTAAGAAAAATTCATCAGCAGATATATTAAGTAAATGAACAAGGTCATAAAGCACCTGTAAACTTGGGTGCTGTCCTTTGTTCTCGATGTTTGTTAAATAGCGTGGGTCAATTTCAATCATAGCTCCCACCTGCTCACGGGTAAGACCCTGCTTTATCCGAGCTTGTTTGATTGCCAGACCAAACGCTCTAAAATCGTATTTATCTTCTTTTTTACGCATATGTAATCACCTCACTACATTTTACAGTTCCTGTTGGTAAATCAACAGGTATTGAAAAACGTATATGTAGGTTCGTGAGTTCATATTTTGCATTTTAAAACAAAATACTACTTGTGAGGTTAATAAAAAAACCGCTATGAGTAGTGTTCTTTTTAAATGTCTCAATATTTATTCATTTCTTAGCGGTCAAAACCGCTTTTTTATTTCCAACAAAAGGTTTTGTTTTGCGGTTCTCGGAGGTAACTGCATTGCAACAAAACTGTAAATATCTATTTATCTTACAGCTAAAAAAATTCCAGCTTATGCAGTAACGAATTACACCCTTGAATGTGGTTTTTCACATCACACAATAGGAAATATTCAGAAAGCACAAAGTCAGTACAACATCTGTATTGCCTTAGTGCTTTTTTTCTATTTAAAAGAAGTTTGTAAATTCTTTGCTTTTCGTGCAACAAATCGCAATCGCCAGACGAGTGTTAGTGCGAAAAGGGACAAGGAGTTCTTATCCCCTTTCAATTTAGCCAGAAAGGGGGTGAGAACATGAAACCCTCTTCTTTCCAGACAGCTATTCGACTTCAATTTGATTGTCTTGTAAAACGTGTTATTGACACGACAGTAAAAGATTATCAAAGAGAGCTGTCCAGACGGGCAACACACGAGATAGCTTTCTCTGAATTGCCGGAGCAGGAATTAAATCATGTAGGTATTACAGACGATTACGACAGCGATTATTCTTGTTTCGAGGTATTGGGAACAAAGGTAAAGGTTAATAATGAACAGTTAGCAGACGCATTGAAGATTTTACCAGAAAAGAAACTAGATATTTTACTGATGTTTTATTTTCTGGAAATGTCGGACGCTGAAATTGCCGATTTGTTACAGATTGACCGTAGCACTTCTTTCCGCAACCGTAGAAGTTCATTGGAAGAAATCAAAAAGTATTTACAGGAGGACGAATAATGAAATCCGCAGACAAATGCCCGTCTTTTACTGTTATATCTCTTTCGGCAGATGGTGACGTACAGGCAATAGAAAAAGTGTTGAAACATTATGACGCATACATTTCCAAAGCCAGCTTACGTCCATTATATGACGAATACGGGAATATTTACATAGCAGTAGACACAGAACTCAAAGGCAGAATCAGAACCGCTCTTATGGAAATGATTTTGAAATTTGAAGTTGAGGTAGTTTAAGGCAAAAATCGCACCTTGAAAATTGAATATAACAATCAGATACGTTTGATATACAACGAGCCAGTGGATTGAACCGCCATGACGGTGAAAGGGGTGATTTGATGAGCGATTATTTCAATGTCCCACGGATAGCTTGTGGAAAAGCTATTGCCAAGACCTGTATATCTGAATAATGATACACCCGTAGAAGTACGGTTCGCCCATCGGAATGGGAATGGTTGAAACACCAGTGGAGCTTGCCAGAGCCATCTGATTGTTACCTTATTATACATAAACAATCTTTCATAACGAACAAGCATTTTTGCATAGTCTTAAATATACGCAAGTGAGGTGATTCAATGGCGAATGACACAAATATAGTTTGCAAAAATGTTTTTAAAAATTGTGATAAGACGGCATTAGCAACAGCATTTACTTTGAAATGGGTTGAACTTATCAACCAATATGAAAAAAGCAACAGAAAGGCAACATCTGCCAGATAATAGACAAACTATCCTGCTAGATGTTATAATGACATCATGTAGAGATAGTTTGTTTTGTCTTCTCTGGAAAAAGGAGAAAGACTTATGACAACATCAAAATTAAGAGTTGCTATTTATTGCCGATTATCAGAAGAAGATAGAAACAAACAACATGAAACTGATGATAGTAACAGTATTCAAAATCAAAAATCCATGCTGATTCAATATGTATTGGAACAAGGTTGGGAAGTCTACAATATATACAGTGATGACGATTATACTGGTTCAGATAGACGAAGACCAGAATTTAACAAACTGTTAAATGACGCTGAACACCGAAAATTTGATATTATCCTCTGTAAAACACAATCCAGATTTACCAGAGAACTAGAATTAGTGGAAAAATATATCCACGGTCTTTTCCCTATTTGGGGTATTCGTTTCATCAGCATTGTTGATAATGCAGATACCGCTAATAAAGGAAATAAGAAATCAAGACAGATAAATGGTCTGGTGAATGAGTGGTACTTAGAGGATATGTCAGAGAACATTAAAAGCGTTCTCACTGACAGAAGAAAGAACGGACACCATATCGGTGCTTTTGCCCTGTATGGTTACAAAAAAGACCCTGACGTAAAAGGGCATTTGATTATTGATGAAGAAGCTGCGGAAGTTGTCAGAGAAGTTTTTACACTGTTTTCACAGGGATATGGAAAGACCGCCATTGCCCGTATGCTGAATGACAGAGGAATACCAAACCCTACGGAATACAAACGACTTCATGGTTTGCGTTACAAGCAGCCTAAAACGAAAAACAGTACCCTATGGAAATATTTTGCCATATCAGATATGTTGGTGAATGAAATCTATATCGGGAATATGGTTCAAGGGAAATATGGCAGCGTTTCTTATAAGACAAAGCAAAACAAACCCAGACCAAAAGACGAGTGGTACAGAGTTGAGGGTACACATGAGCCGATTATTGACCGTGAGTTATGGGATAGGGTTCAAACATTGGTAGCTCAAAAGGCAAAACCTTTCACAGTTGGCACAATCGGCTTATTTGCCAGAAAAGCTCGCTGTATGAATTGTGGTTATACAATGCGTTCATCAAAGAATCGTGGTAAGCATTATTTACAATGTTCTAACCGCCATGTAGCAAAGGACGCTTGTATAGGTTCTTTCATTTCAGTAGACAAATTGGAAAAAGCTGTGATTGATGAACTTAATAAGTTATCCGCAGAATATCTGGATAAAGATGAGCTTGAACAAAATGTGCAAGTCAATAATGACTTGCGAGGTCAAAAAGAAGCTTTGGAAACGGAGATTGCTGCTTATCAAAAAAAGATTGCGGAATACACAAAAGGAATCCGTGAACTATATTTAGATAAGGTAAAGGGTATTCTTTCCGAACTTGATTACTTGGATTTATCTAAAGACTTCTCAACACAAAAAGAAAGGCTCGAAAAACTGGTAATTGATACGCAGAAACAGCTTGATGTTATTGAAAGAAAAATGCAAGTTGGCGATAACAGACGTCAGTTAATCGAGCAATATACAAATCTTGAACACTTAGACAGGGAAATCGTTGAAAAGCTGATTGATTATGTATTGGTTGGCAAGAAAGACCCTGTAACTAAGGAAGTACCTATTGAAATACATTGGAATTTCTAAGGTTCTCATATCTGGCAGCTAGTATGCCAGATTATCGGGAACTATCTTTTAAAACCTCAATGTTGTCTTTACACAATCGTACCATCGGCAGCCATATCTTCATGAAGATCTGTGATAGGGTCACCTTTAGACTGGAAAGTTGTAGCACTCCAAGGAGTTCCACTGGCAGCCTGTGGCCAAAGAGCAAGTGTATGGTCAACATAATATTTATCAAAACCAGAAGCCTTAATTTCCTCCGGAGATAAATCCTTGGTAAGCTGGTAAACAATGGCACATATCATTTCCATGTGGGCAAGTTCCTCTGTGCCAATATCGGTTAAAATTCCTGTCACTTCTTTGTACGGCATGGTGTACCTCTGTGATAAATAACGCATGGACGCAGCTAATTCTCCATCCGGTCCACCGAACTGTGATAAGATAATCTGAGCAATCTTCGGATTTGTCTGAGTAATTTTAACAGGGTATTGTAACCGTTTTTCATAATTCCACATAAATTAACATCCTCCTTCCTGCCATGGCCAAGGTTCATTGATCCATTTCCAGCAATCCATAGGTGTATTTGCAGTATCCAGTGTTAGAGGTCCATAATATTTTGCATATTCCTTTAAGGCCTGCACACGCTGTTTTTTAAATTCATCAAAGAATTCCAGGGCTTCAGGACAATTTGGATGTGTGTCGAGAAATAATTTTACGTCATCAACAGCAAAACTTACGATATTGATCCATTCCAGAAGCTCTTTTTTACAAGGTCTGTTTTCATTCATCGAGGGCTACCACCTTTCCAACAAAATGGAAGATTCAGTTCGGCAAAAATAGTTCCGCACCGGAATCCTTTTTCAACTTCATAGAGAGAACGCCACTCCTGCCATGGAACATAGGCCATAGCAAGCGGCATGGAATCTAATTTTAACACTTCTTTTTCCTGCTTACATGAACAGGAAGAATGATTTTCCATCATGGTGGTGTCTCCTTAAGTTTATATAGTTATATATATGATAAGCAGCCTGAAATGTCCATAAGATC
>ERZ841116.1496-NODE-1496-length-11329-cov-4.285968_pt1 | contig 11329 bp, 10 predicted proteins | sample MGYA00519875_ERZ841116 | MGnify/ENA primary metagenome ERZ841116 (study PRJEB31850, sample SAMEA3708889) | human gut metagenome | biome: human gut; feature: human-associated habitat; material: faeces | place: China | collected 2014 ... | reverse complement strand
TGCTTGCTGCCTGGTCAGTAATGCATGGACACCATATTGCAACTCAACCATTTAACTGGGGTGCATTTAAGCCTTCATTTAGTTTGAATTACTTCTCAACTACTGGTCTTTTGATCTTTGCGATGTCGGGTGCTGAACTTGCTGCGCCTTATGTACAGCAAATGAAGAATCCGAAGAGAGACTTTCCTAAGGCAATGTGGATGCTTGCCATTATGACCGGATTCTTAACGATTTTTGGAACATTAGCTTTAGCAATGTTCTTTAATGCCCACCACATTCCACATGACTTCAAAATGAACGGTCCTTACTACGCTTTCCAATTGCTTGGTGAAAGTTTAGGTGTAGGTAAGGTGTTAATGTATATCTTTGCAGTTGTACAAGCAATCTTCATGATGGCTCAACTTGCTGTATTATTAGACGCTTCAAGTCGTGTCTTTGCTGGAGATGTTGGCTCCAAGTTCATGCCTAAGTGGCTTACTAAGAAAAATAAGAACGGCCGTCCAATTCACTCATACACATTTACCGTTGGACTTAGTTTATTCTTGCTATTATTAACTGGAACTTTACCTAACATTAATACCATTTATAACTGGCTTTTGAATGTTAACGGAATTATTTCACCATATAAGACTTGTTGGGTATTCTTTGCCTTTGTTGCAATGAGAATGCACCAAGATAAGTATCACTCAGACTATGTCTTTATTAAAAATAAGGCTGGTGCTTTAACCGTTGGTGGTTGGTGCTTACTATTTACCTTTGTCTGTGCAACTTTAGGATTTATTCCTCAAAACGTTGCAGTAGGTACTAAGGCATTTACTCACCAATTATGGATGAACATTATTACGGTTGTAGTATTGTTTGGTTTAGGATTCGTTTTACCATGGCTTAGAAAACGTGAAGCTAAACGTGAAGAACAAGCAGCTATGAATGAAGAATTAGACTAATTTAAAAAGACTGAATCGAGATTTTGATATCTCTAGATTCAGTCTTTTTTTATGCTTAATTAAATCAGGGTTCATATTTTTACCTCATAAAGTAAATTTCACCTTAACTCTATCAAAATTCACTTTATAAAGTAAATTTCTCGAATTCTTGTTAAAAATTCACTTTATGATGAAAACTTTTATATATCAAAAACGGCCCAGTATCTAAATTGATACTAGGCCGTTTTGATTATCTAATTATGCTTTTGCTGTATCACCAGCAATTTTGGTTTTATTAAGCATCAATGAGCTACCAACTACAGAAACGGATGAAAATGCCATAGCTAAACCAGCTAATTCAGGACTAAGAGTAAAGCCTAAGCCAACAAATAATCCTGCTGCAATTGGAATACCAATTGTGTTGTAAATTAGAGCCCAGAAGAGATTTAACTTGATTCTGTTAAATGTCTTCTTAGAAATATCAAGGGCGCGAACAACACCACGTAAGTCGTTTTGAACTAAGACAATACCACCAGAATCAATGGCAATATCAGTTCCTGATCCCATAGCAATTCCAACATCAGCAGTCGAGAGTGCTGGAGCATCATTAATTCCGTCCCCTACAAAGGCAACTTTCTTACCTTGTTCTTGGAGTTCTTTAATGTGCATTGCTTTTTCATTAGGTAAAACTCCAGCAATCACTTGGTCAATACCTACTTGTTTAGCAATAGCTTCAGCTACATTTTTATTGTCTCCTGTAAGCATAATGGTCTTTAAGCCGCGTTCTCTTAGCTCTTTGATAGCTTCACGTGAACTTGGCTTTGGTACATCTTGAATGGCCACTAAGCCAATAATTTCTCCATCTAAACCAATATAGACAACCGTTTTAGCTTCATTTTGTAAATCTGTTGCTTTTTGTGTCATTTCCTGGGAAATATTAACGTCTGCTAGTAAGCGATCACTACCAACAAAAGCTGTTTTTCCTTTGTAGTTAGCCTTAACGCCTTTACCTTCAATTGCTTCGAAGTCATCAACTTTTTCAATTGTTAATTTTTCCGCTTTCGCTTTTTTGACAATTGCTGTAGCAAGAGGGTGTTCAGAAGATTCTTCAAGACTAGCAGCAATAGTTAAAACTTGTTTTTTATTACCTACAACGTCTGTAACTTCAGGTTTACCAACTGTAATAGTGCCAGTTTTATCAAAAACAACTGTATCTAAGTCGCTGACTTCTTGTAAAACTTCACCATTTTTAATTAAAACACCCATTTTAGCACTGCGAGCAGTTCCGACCATTAATGCGGTTGGAGTAGCTAAACCTAAAGCACATGGGCAAGCAATGACGATAACGCTAACGGCAAAAAGCATGGCTTCTACAGCAGTCGCACCTAAAAATGAGTACCAGATAATGAAAGTTAAAATAGCAATAATCATTACCGCTGGAACAAAGATATTAGATATCTTATCTGTTAAGTTTTGAATTGGAGCGTGACTAGTTTGAGCTTTTTTAACTAAGTCGACAATTTGGGCGAGCATTGTATCGGAGCCAACTTTAGTGGCTTTGAAAGTAATGGTACCGTTACTGTTAATAGTTGAACCTACAACGGTGTCACCAACTTTTTTGACAACTGGCATACTTTCACCAGTAACCATTGATTCGTCAAGCGTTGTAACACCTTCTAAGATTTCACCATCAACTGGAATCTTTTCGCCCGGCTTAACGCGGATAATGTCGCCAACTTTAACTTGATCAAGTGGAATTTTAACGAACTTGCCATCTCTTTGAACTTCAGCATCTTTTGCCTGTAAGCCCATTAATTTTCCTAAGGCATTTGATGCGTTGTCGTGCATTTTTTCTTCCATAGCGTCTCCAAGAAGAACGAAGACAGTAACAAAGGCGGCACTTTCAAAGTAGACAGGACGGTTAGTAATCATTGCGAAGATACTGTAGAAGTAAGCAACTGCTGTACCTGTAGCAACTAAGGTATTCATATTAGCACTATGCTTTTTAAAAGCAGCAATGGCACTTTTCCAATAAGGGAGAGCAGAAATCGCCATAATGATTGTTGTTGTAATAAGCGCAATCCAGTTATATCCTGGCATCATCCAATGAAAAGGCATTGCAAACATCTGAATGAGCATTGGAATAGACAGGATGAATGAGATCCAAAAGCGTTTAATATTTGATAGTTTCATTATTTAACGACGACCTTTCCATGGAACATATCCATTCCGCAGGCAAAGTTATAAGTACCTGGCTTATCAGTTGGAATATCAACAGTTATTTCTTTTTTATCGTCAAGAGTCTTATCAACGCCAAGATCTTTGAAGACAATCTCGTTCATACAGCCCATGTTATCAGAAGGAATGAACTTAATTTGTGCAGGCTTGCCTGCTTTAAAAGTAATTACATCTGGCTTGTAGCCATGATTTTCTGCATTAACAACAACTTTTTTAGTTTGATTTTTTGAAAAAATACTCATTTTAGTAGTTCCTCTCTTTATTTAACAATTACTTTTCCATGAAACATGTCCATTCCGCAGGCAAAGTTATAAGTACCAGCTTTGTCAGTTGGAATATCAATAGTAGTAATTTTTTGCTTAGTTAGATCTTTATTAACGCCTAATTGTTCAAAGACAACATGTGATAAGCAGGCAGTAGAATCACGCATGTCAAAGTTAACTTGTGCTGGAACGCCCTTTTTTAGCACTACTGTTGAAGGTGAATAGCCACCGTTCACAACAATTGTTGCAGTTTGTTCATCGTTAACAATAGTTCCAGTTCCTGTAGCTTCCTTGTGTTTCCCAAAGAACCACCAGATAATAAAGCCAATTAGAATAATGCCGATAATTAATGTGATAATTTGACTAATACTCACTTTTATACCCTCCTAGCAGATAGTAGATCCTGCTTTTAAGCAATTGCAGGGAACCTTGTCAGGTGCTGTTTTTTCTTTTTGACTAATTTCTTCTTGCATCTTCATTAAATCACCTTTAGAAACAGGCGAATCTTTGAGAAGCTTTAAGATTACTTCTCCCTTATGCATGTCGCACATTCTGTTTAACAAATTTTTTGTTTCGATATACATCATTTCTATCTGATTAACAGTAGCAGTATAGATGTAGCGCCGTCCTTCATGTTTGGCAGTTAACCAACCTTTTTGAACGAGTCTTCTAATTAATGTCTTGATGGTTGAATCAGACCAATCTTTTTTTGCTTGAAGCTCTTTTAAAATTTGATTTGTATGGGTTTCACCTAGTGTCCAGACAATACGCATTACTTCCCATTCACTGTCTGAGATAGGAGATAAATTTTTTTCGCTCATTTTTTTATATTCCCTTTCGTTTACATTTGTAATCATACATCTTTATGTTTACATTTGTCAACAAATGAATTTACACTTTTTGATAAAAATATGATTAAAATATTGTTAAAATAAATATTTCATAGTAAAATCTAAACAAATAATGAGAGGTGAGTAGGATGGATGATAAAAGATGGATTGAATTAGCAAAAAGAAAAAAGCAAGATAAGTATTTTGGATTTATCAGTTTGCTGATTGTAATTATGATGGTCTTTTTTACTGTAAAAAACATCGGCTGGCTACTCACTTTTATTGTGGTGGCGGTTATTCTTTATTTCTGGATTGATGTGGAACAAATGCTAGAAGATAGTAAGGTAATTAGTCGCACGCAAAAAATTATTTTTATTGTTCTTGGTACAATTTACGAGCTTATGAGTATTATTTTTGCCTTTGTTAATTTAGATTTTTTATTAGTGGCATTTGGAATTGTCAGTGCTGGATATTTGGGCTTTAAAACTAATGCGGTCTTACGTAAAGACTTGAAGAATAAGAATCTGAAGTTTGCCGATAGCATGATAGCAACTTTTTTGGGAATAGTAGTGGCGTCATTAGTAGTTGCATTAGCTCCAAGAGATATTCTCTGGCTATTTCTTTTGATCTTTGCGTTGGCATATAACTTATTACACTTAATTGTCAGAATTAAGGTTGAACACGATGGGACAAATCGTGAATTATAGGATCAGATGGGAATGATTGTATGCGGCCAGACTTAATTGTTAAGAACAGAAAACTAAACCGTCTTCTTGGTGTGGCCGGAGTTATTTTAAGTTGCGTTATGTTCTTTTTGGCATTTTGGAATATTGGCTGGTTGTATCGATTAGTCGGTTTATGCGCGATTATTTATTATCTTGTTGATATAGAGCAAGGAATAGAAGAAAGCCATGCTATTACTAGATCAGTACGAATTATATTGATTGTCATTGGCGTTTTGTATATGGGATTAAGCATGGTATGTGTCTTTGTGAATGTTGACGTGCTATTAAGAATATTTGGACTAACTGGTGCAGGATATTTAGGTTTTAAGTCATATCAATTAGTGAGAAGTGGAATTTCTAATAAAAAATTGAAACTAGCTGATAGTCTAATTGCAGTTTTTTTAAGTGTTTTTCCAGCTATTTTGTTAATTATTTATGCATTTTGGTATTTTTGGTTGATTTTACTAGCATTTACTCTGCTATATAACTTAGTTCATTTAATTGTTAGAATTAAGATTGAACGTGGACCAACAAATCGTGAATTATAGAAGAAAAAGGTAGCATCTTCAATTTTTAGTCGAGGTGCTACCTTTTTTGTGAACAATTTAATCTAATAATGTTACTGGGAAAATATACTCTGATTCAAAATGCTTGCTAGGATGATGAATTTTCTTAATTAAAATTTCGCACATTAGCTTTGTGATATCTTCAATTGGTTGTTTAACCGTGATTAATTCTGGAAAGAAGCTATGGATGAAGTCTGTGCCGTCAAAGCCAGTAATTAAGGGATGATAGTTCATTTCATCAGTATGTTGTTTGACTAATAAAGCAGTAACGTCATCAGTACAACAAATTGCATCAAATTTTGGTGAGTCGATAATTTGTGCAATTTGGATTTTTTTAACCATCATTGAACTCTCGAAATCAATATATGTTGTTTTTACATTAACTTTATAATGATTAAATACCGAAAGCATCCCTTTAAGCCGATCATTAAGAGGATATAAATCAGCCCGATTCCCAGATAAAATTAAGATATTTTTCTTCCCTAAACTTAAAACTTTTTGGGCTATTTTATAGCCACCATCTAAGTTATTGCACTTGAGGACAGTAACTTTACTTAAATGTCGGTCGAATGAAACGATTGGCAATAAGTCGCTAGCATTTTGATCGGAAATTGGAAGATTTGAAGAAGTAATAATTCCAGCTATTTTACCCTTTTTTAAGGCTGTTAAATATGGCTCTAACGTATGTGTCGGATCATTGTCTATTTTTAATAAACTAGAATAATTTTCGGCAGCTAAATTTCGCTCAATTTCTTGGTAAAACTTTGCGTAGAGTGGATTAGTAACAGATGGTAGGATGACCTCGATTATTTTGTTTTTTGTATGATTAGCTAGATGATGCTGGGGTAAGTGATATCCGGTCTTTTTAATAGCTGCTTCAACGATTTTTCTAGTTTCTGGTGCAACATAATCGTTTTGATTGATAACGCGTGAAACTGTCGCAATTGATACTTGTGCTTTTTTAGCAACATCGGTAATTGATACTCTCATATTTATTCCCTCATATGAAAATTTACATAGTGAAATACACTTATATTATAAGCTCTTAGAAAGTAATAATGTAAAAAAATGAAAACTGCTACAAGAAGACAAATTATGGATATTCTATAAGTGTAATAAATGTAAGCGCTTAATAATAAAAGCGAGGGGAATAAAAGATTGAAACTGCAAAATAAAACGATGTTAATCACCTATGCTGATAGCCTGGGAAATAATTTAAATGATCTATCAGAAGTGATGGAGCAACATTTTAAAGGTGCTATTGGTGGAATCCACATTTTGCCGATTTTTCCTTCGACAGGAGATCGAGGATTTTCACCAACTAGATATGATGAAATAGATCCCAAGTTTGGCACTTGGAAAGATTTTGAAAAACTTGGTGAAAAGTATTATTTAATGCTTGATTTTATGATTAATCATATTTCTAAGCATTCTAAGTACTATCAAGATTTTCAGAAGAACGGTGAAAATAGTAAATATAAAGATCTGTTTTTAGATTGGAATAAGTTCTGGCCAAAAGGAAGACCGACTAAGGCTGATATTGATCAGATCTATAAAAGAAAGGACAAGGCTCCATATCAAGAGATTACTTTTGCAGATGGAAGCAAGTCGAAATTATGGAATACTTTTGGGGATGAGCAAATTGACTTAGATGTTAGAACAAAAGTAACGCAAGAGTTTATCAAAGATTCAGTACGAACTTTGGCTAAGCACAAAGCAAGTTTGATTAGGTTAGATGCTTTTGCGTATGCGATTAAAAAGTTGGATACGAATGATTTCTTTGTAGAACCTGAAATTTGGGAACTGCTAGACCAGGTGAAAAATGATCTTAAAGGAACAGACGCTAAGATTTTACCTGAGATTCATGAGCACTATACGATGCCAATGAAGGTAGCAAAGCATGGATATTATATTTATGATTTTGCTTTGCCAATGGTTTTGCTTTATTCGCTCTACAGCGGAAAGTCAGATCGTTTGGCAGCCTGGCTTAGAAAATGCCCAATGAAGCAATTTACTACTTTAGATACACATGATGGGATTGGAGTAGTAGATGCCAAAGATGTTTTGACTGATGATGAATTAGAGTATACGACTAACGAGCTGTACAAGGTCGGAGCCAATGTAAGCCGAAAATATTCGAGTGCTGAGTATCACAATTTGGATATTTATCAAATTAACACAACATATTATTCGGCCCTTGGAAACGATGATAAAAAGTACTTCTTAGCTCGTTTACTTCAAGTTTTTGCACCAGGAATACCACAAATATATTATGTGGGATTGTTAGCTGGTAAGAATGATTTGAAACTACTTGAGGAGACTAAAGAAGGTCGAAATATTAACAGGCATTATTATTCTAAAGAAGAAATTGCCAAAGAAGTTAAGAGACCGGTTGTTCAATCGTTGATTAAGTTGCTTAGGTTTAGAAATGAAGAAGCAGCCTTTGATTTAGATGGGTCAATTGAAGTTGAGACGCCTAGTGAAAATGTGATTGTAATTCGAAGAAGTAATAAGGACCAATCACGCACGGCAGAAGCTACGGTTAACTTAAAGGATTTAAGCTACAACGTTAAGGTTAATGAAAAATCAGTAAATTTTTAATATGAGGAGGAAATAAGATGAAAAAGTTTTTAAATAAATACATTTTTCCACCTATAACAAAGTTCGTTAATACCAAAGGCATTATTGCTTTGAGAGATGGTATGATTTTATCAATGCCATTTATTATGGTTGGATCAATATTTCTACTCTTAGGCTCATTTCCTATTCCTAGTGTAGCCAATTGGATGAATCAGACTGGACTGACACGCTTTTGGAATCAGGCGTTTAATGCTTCATTTGGTATTGTAGCAATTTTTGCGGTAGTAGGAATTGCATATACTTGGGCTAAGAATTCGAATGTGGATCCATTACCAGCCGCAATGACAGCTTTAGTAGGCTTTCTAATTGTTTTGAATCCTACTTCGCCAGTTATGAATGGAACTAAAACAGTAATCAGTGCAAAGCAAGCACCAACTTTATTAACTGGTTTTATTGATAGAAACTGGCTTGGAAGTCAAGGATTAATAGCTGCCATTATCGTTGGATTAGTTACTGGTTGGTTATATTCTTTATTAGTAAATCATAAAATTACAATTAAGTTACCAGGACAAGTTCCACCAGCTGTTGCAAGCTCGTTTGTAGCACTTATACCTGCGGGTATTCTAACTATATTATGGCTATTTGTATACTTCTGTTTTGCTAAATTAGGAAATACCACATTAACTGAATGGATTTATCATACTATTCAAACTCCATTACAAGGTATGACAGACTCTGCTGGTGGAGCATTTGCAATATCATTCTTAGTACCATTTTTCTGGATCTTTGGTGTTCATGGAGCAAATGTAGTAGGTGGAGTAGTAACGCCTTTATTACAAGCAAATACTATTCAGAATGCTGAAATTTTTAAAAAGTATGGGATTGTTACTGCTGCACATGGTGGTCATATTGTAATTTCTAGTTTTTGGGATCAATTTATAAATTTAACTGGTTCCGGATTAACAATAGGTTTAGTAGTGTTTATGCTCTTCTTTGCAAAATCTAAGCAATTGAAAAGCCTAGGAAAGTTAGCTATTATACCAGGAATTTTTAACATAAATGAACCTGTTCTTTTTGGATTACCTATTGTATTAAATCCTCTTATTGCAATTCCATTCATTTTAGTTACAGTCTTTTCTGTGATGTCAACGTACTTTTTAATGAAATTAGGTGTTTTACCTTATATGAATGGTATTCAAATACCATGGACTGTTCCTGCAGGAATTGCAGGTTTTATTTCTGGAGGCTGGCGTTTGGCAGTTTGGGAATTAATAGATTTAACAATTGGGTTTGCAATTTATTTTCCATTTATCAAACGGTACGATAAAATTTTGCTTGCTAAGGAACAAGAAGTTGTCGATAAAAATAATTAAAGAATATATTTGTTAATTAATAAAACGTCAGTAGCATCCCCCGCTACTGACATTTTTTCTAAATCAAAATTCCATTACAATGATCAACTTCATGTTGAATTACTTCAGCGACGAAATCAGAAAATGCTTGCTGACGAGTTTCAAAGTTTTCATTTTGGTATTTCACTGTAATTTTCTTATATCTTTCTGTCGGACGTTCTCCTTCTAAAGAAAGACATCCCTCATAAGCTAAATACTTATCAGCTTTTTTAACAATAATTGGATTAAGCATCACAATTGGAAGTGGACCAACAAATAAAGCAATAATTCGCTTTTGTACACCGATCATATTTGCTGCAAGTCCAGCAGCTTTGCCATTATTAGCAATTAAGGTGTCTTTCAAATCTTCAGCTGATGCTAGATCCTGCTTGGTGGCTAGCGTAGATTTGAATTTTAAAGAAAGTTCATCATGAATGATAGGTTTAACTGACATTATTCCAAATACTCCTCGATTGACTAGCTTGTCGCACTAGTAAATATATCTAACATTATGGAATAAATAATGATCTAAAGCTAGTAAATTATTGCCGAGGTAATAAAAAATGAGATCGCGTACGATCTCATTTTTATTTTTATCCCATATTTGTAATAAGGAAGAAGATAACGAATATTACAAATAGAATGTACATCATTGGTGATACTTCTTTGTAGCGCTTAGAAGCAATCATCGTAATTGGGTAAGCAATCATCCCTAAGGCTAAACCATCAGAAATTGAGTAAGTTAATGGCATACCAACAACAACCAAGAATGATGGAAAGGCAATTTCGAAGTTATCCCAGTGAATATATTTAAGGTTTCCTGCCATTAGTACCCCAACGATAATTAAAGCTGGGGCAGTCACAGTAGTTGGGATTACTGCTAGAAGAGGACTGAAAATCATTGAAATTAAGAATAAAATACCAACAAAAATAGCAGTTAAACCAGTTCTACCACCCATTGCGATACCTGCACTTGATTCAACAGAAGTACCAAGTGGAGCAGTACCAAGAACAGAACCTTCAACCATAGCAAGTGAATCTGACAAGAAGGCTTTACCAATACGTGGAATTTTACCGTTTTTGTCAACCATCCCGGCTTGTTGCGTCATCCCAATTAAAGTACCAGCAGTATCAAAGAAAGTAACTAATAAGAATGTTAAAACAACCATAAATAGTTGTGGCGTGTTAATGTCCTTTAAATGAAAGACTGCTTGACCAAAAGTAGGCGCAATACTTGGAGCACCTGAAACAATACCATGTGGCATTGGAATTTGACCAATTACCATTCCAAAGATAGCAGTCACGATCATACCGATGAAGATTGAACCAGGAACTTTAGCAGCCATTAAGATGACAGTTAAAATTAAGCCAAATAAAGTAATCCAAACAGCTGGATTATTGAATGATCCTAAACCAACTAGAGAAGATTTATTATCAACGATTAATTTACCATTTTGTAAGCCAATAAAAGCAATGAATAGGCCAATACCAGCAGAGATTGCATATTTTAAGTCCTGAGGAATAGCATCAACAACTTTTTCACGTAATTTTAAAACGGTAATTAAAATAAACAAAATTGAAGCAACTAACACACTAGCTAAAGCGGTTTGCCAATTGATATGCATTCCAATAATTACGTTATATGAGAAAAAGGCTGCACTACCAAGAGTTGGTGCTAAGGCAATCGGGTAGTTAGCAATGAATCCCATTAAGAAACAACCAATTGCAGTTGCGATTGCAGTAACAGTGAAAGCAGCGCCTTTATTAATACCAGCTGCACTTAAAATATTAGGGTTAACAAAAAGGATATATG
>ERZ841116.1492-NODE-1492-length-11347-cov-3.745661_pt1 | contig 11347 bp, 8 predicted proteins | sample MGYA00519875_ERZ841116 | MGnify/ENA primary metagenome ERZ841116 (study PRJEB31850, sample SAMEA3708889) | human gut metagenome | biome: human gut; feature: human-associated habitat; material: faeces | place: China | collected 2014 ... | reverse complement strand
CGGAAGTGATGCAACGGAGGAAGTAAGCGCAGGCACAACAGGAGAATACACCGTTGCACAGGTGGCAAAAAGTTGTATGCCGTCTGTTGTATCTATTACGAATGCGTCTGTAAAAACGGTACAGGATTTCTTTGGCGGCGTGCAGCAGTACCCGAGTGAGAGTTCCGGTTCCGGTATCATTGTAGGACAGAATGACAGTGAGATCCTGGTAGCAACGAATAATCATGTAGTAGCTGATGCAGATACTATTACGGTCGCTTTTGATGATGATGCGGTGTATGAAGCTCAGGTCAAGGGAACGGATTCCGACAACGATCTGGCGGTAGTCGCTGTGAAAATTTCGGATATGAGTGAAGATACTCTGAAATCCATTAAAGTAGTAAGCATCGGCAATTCCGATGAGCTGGAAATCGGGGAACAGGTAGTTGCCATTGGTAATGCACTGGGATATGGACAGTCCGTAACTTCCGGATGGATCAGTGCGGTGGATCGTGAAGTAACCGACGAAGACGGAAAGACAACCGGGAAACTGATCCAGACAGACGCAGCAATCAATCCCGGCAACAGCGGTGGGGCACTGCTGAATATGCAGGGAGAACTGATTGGTATCAACTCTGCGAAAGCGGCAGCCACCGAAGTAGAAGGAATGGGTTATGCGATTCCGGTATCTGTGGCACAGCCAATCCTGGATGAACTGATGAACCGCGAGACAAGATATAAGGCGGATGAAGATCATGCGGGTTATATCGGTGTGACTTGTCTGAATGTAGATTCTACTTCTGCACAGACTTACGGTATCCCACTGGGTGCCTTTGTAGATTCTGTGGAAGAGGGCGGACCGGCACAGACAGCAGGTATCCAGAAAGGTGACGTGATTGTCAAGTTTGACGGTATGACGGTTTCCGGTAGTTCGGATCTGGTTGGAAAACTGGAGTATTATCAGGCAGGAGAGACTGTGGAGGTTGTGATCAGCCGGGCACAGAACGGGGAGTATCAGGAGCAGACGGTATCGGTTACTCTTGGAAAGAAGAGTGAGATGAAGCAGGCAGATCCCCAGCAGGGTAAGTAAGAGAATAAGTAGTATCATAGACGGACGCGGCAGGGGTTCCCGTCAGAGTCCGGCAACGTGGGCAGAGCAACTTAAAGCGCCCACACAGTGTTGCCGGACCCTGGCGGGAACCCCTGCCGCTGTGTGTTGACGGTGGGAGAAAGTTGAAATATGGTGGGAATGGCAGGAAATAAAAGGAATGAAGGGATAGAACTTATTCAGAGGGGGAGACAGTATGCTGAAAGCTGTGTTTAGAAAAAGTTTACTTGAGGGCAAGAAGATTCTGTTTTATAATATAGGGTAAGTAACCGGAAGTACATAGGAGTGACAGGTGGTTTCGGGGACAGTGTCTCATAAAATGTGGGATGAGAAAGGGATAAACGGATGTCAGAAGACAAGGATTTACTGGAAAAAGAAAAGCAGGGGCGGGAGGCTTCTGATGAAAATATGAAGGAAGATGAATACGAAAAAGTCTGTTTCCTGTGTCGGAGACCGGAGAGCAAGACAGGACCGATGATCACGCTTCCTCAGAATATACATATTTGTACGGAATGTATGCAGAAAAGTTTTGATACCATGAATAACAGCAATATGAATTACGGGGATCTGATGAGCCACATGCCCAATATCAGCATGATGGATCTGTCGAGTATTCCGAATCAGGTATCAGAGAAACAGAGAGTGAAGAAGAAAAAGAAAACGGAAGAAAAGAAGCAGGAATTTACCATGAAGGATGTTCCGCCGCCACATAAGATCAAAGAAAAACTGGATGAATATGTGATCGGTCAGGAACATGCGAAAAAGGTGATTTCGGTTGGTGTGTACAATCACTATAAACGAGTACTCAGCGCAGAGCAGAAAAATGGTGAAGTAGAGATTGCAAAGTCCAATATGTTGATGATCGGACCGACCGGAAGTGGTAAGACTTATCTGGTGCAGACGCTGGCGAAACTGCTGGATGTGCCACTTGCTATCACGGATGCGACTTCGCTGACGGAAGCAGGTTATATCGGTGATGATATCGAAAGCGTAGTTTCCAAACTACTTGCGGCAGCAGACAATGATGTGGAGCGGGCAGAGCATGGAATTATCTTTATCGATGAGATCGATAAGATTGCAAAAAAGAAGAATACGAACCAGAGAGATGTCAGTGGTGAGGCGGTACAGCAGGGGATGTTAAAGCTTCTCGAGGGCAGTGATGTGGAAGTGCCGGTCGGCGCGAACAGCAAGAATGCTATGGTACCGCTGGCTACGGTAAATACCAGCAATATTTTATTTATCTGCGGTGGTGCATTCCCGGATCTGACTGAGATCATCAAAGAGCGGTTAAATAAAAAATCGTCGATCGGTTTCCAGGCGGATCTGAAGGACAAATACGATAATGATAAAAACCTGCTGGATAAAGTGACGGTGGAAGACCTGAGAGCCTTCGGTATGGTGCCGGAATTTCTGGGAAGACTGCCGATTATTTTCACGTTGCAGGGACTTGATGAGGATATGCTGGTGAAGATCCTGAAAGAGCCGCGCAATGCAATCCTCAAACAGTATGAAAAACTGCTGGAGATGGATGAAGTGAAGCTGGAATTTGAAGAGAATGCGCTGCGGGCGATTGCGAAAAAAGCACTGGAAAAAGATACCGGTGCGAGAGCACTGCGGGCGATTCTGGAAGAATACATGCTGGATATCATGTATGAGATTCCGAAAGATGACAGCATCGGAGAGGTGATCATCACCGAAGAGTATATCGAACACATCGGTGGTCCGAAGATCCTTCTGAGAGGACAGGAACCGCTGTTGTTGCAGTAAAAAGGATACAAATGGGGTTAATATGCAAGGAGGTATGACTTATGAACGAAGATTTATTTGGAAGCATCAAACAGACGATCACAGAGACCGCAGGAGCTGTGGGAAAGAAAACAGAGGAATTTGTTGAGACACAGAAGATGCGAAACAAAGTGCGGACACTGCAAAGAGAAATTCGGAAAAAATATGCGGATGTCGGTGAAATTGTGTATAAGCGCTATGTAGACGGAGATACCATGGATGAAGAACTGGCCGGTCACTGTGAAGTGGTGATGGGTCTGCAGAAAGAACTGGCAGAGTGTAAAGAGAGCATGGCTGCAAAACAGGGAAAAAATGTATGCCCTGCCTGTGGAATCTCCAATCCGAAAGATGCCGTATTCTGCATGTACTGCGGTACGGAACTTCCGGGGGAAGAGGAAGAAAAAGAAGAGGAATGGTTTACCCAGGGACCGGTAGAGGAGACGGAAGACCAGGAAGAGAAAGAAGAGAAAGAAGGCGAAGAGCCGGAAACAGAAGTTGAAGAAGAAACCGAAGAATCCCAGGAAGAAACAAAAGAAGAAACAGCGCCGGAACAGGATGCAGAGCAGGAAGTATGGGATGCCTGCGCACAGAAGGAGGACGGCGATGAAGAGTGAAGAAAAACTGGATCAGTGTTATGAGGCAGTGAAAGATCAGCTCCCGTTTGTACCGAAACTGGCGCTGATCCTTGGATCTGGTCTTGGTGATTATGCAGACCATGTGACTGTGGAAAAGGTTATTCCGTACGAGAGCATCGAAGGATTTCCACGGTCTACGGTAGCCGGACATAAAGGGCAGTTCGTATTTGCAAAGGTAGAAGGTGTACCGACTGTTATGATGCAGGGACGGGTACACTATTATGAAGGCTATCCGATGCAGGATGTGGTACTTCCGGTACGTCTTATGAAGAAAATGGGTGCAGAGATCCTGTTTCTGACCAATGCAGCCGGTGGTGTCAATGAGAACTTCCATGCCGGGGATCTGATGATGATCACCGATCAGATTTCAAGTTTTGTACCGTCTCCGCTGATCGGAGCCAACAGAGAAGATCTGGGACCGCGTTTTCCGGATATGAGTGAGATTTACCGGAGGGAGTACCGGAAGATCATCCGGGAGAGCAGCAAAGCGTTGAACATTGATCTTCAGGAAGGAACGTATCTTCAGTTTACCGGTCCGGCATATGAATCGCCGGCGGAGATACGGATGGTACGGATCCTGGGTGCAGATGCTGTGGGAATGAGTACCGCGTGTGAAGCTGTGGCAGCCAACCATATGGGAATGAAAATTCTTGGAATTTCCTTTATCTCGAATCTGGCAGCAGGTTTGAGTACACAGCCGCTGTCCCACAAAGAGGTGCAGGAAGCCGCCGATCTTGCCGCACCGAAATTCCGTGCGCTGGTAACGGAAGTGATCCGAAGAATCGGTGAACATGAAAAGTCAGAATAGTATAGAAAAAGGGGAGAAAAACGGAAGTTTTTCGCCCTTTTTTCGGTTATGATGAGAGTATCTGGTGTTTGGCAAAAACACAAAATGATAAATGTAAAAGGGAGAGAATAAAACTATGGAAAAAAGATGGTGGAAAGAAAGTATCGTATATCAGATTTATCCGAGAAGTTTTAAGGACAGCAACGGAGATGGAATCGGTGATCTGAACGGTATCACGGAAAGGATGGAGTATCTGGAAAAACTGGGAGTGAATGTCGTATGGTTATCACCGGTATACCAGTCTCCGAATGATGATAATGGATACGATATCAGCGATTATCGTGCGATCATGACCGAGTTCGGAAACATGGAAGATTTTGACCGGATGCTTGCCAAAGCTCATGAGCATGGAATCAAGATCGTCATGGATCTGGTAGTCAACCATACCTCCGATGAACATCCATGGTTTATAGAGAGCAGAAAGTCTAAAGACAATCCATATCGTGACTATTATATCTGGAGAGATGGAAAAGATGGAAAGGAACCGAATAACTGGGGTTCCTGTTTCTCAGGGCCGGCATGGGAGTATGATGAAGAAACGGATATGTATTATCTGCATCTGTTTTCGAAAAAACAGCCGGATCTGAACTGGGATAATCCAAAAGTCCGGGAAGAAGTATTTGACATGATGAACTGGTGGCTGAAGAAAGGCGTGGACGGATTCCGTATGGATGTAATCAGCCTGATCTCCAAAAAGCCGGATCTGCCGGATGGAAAGCCGGGAATCAATGGATACGCAAGCTTTAATGAGCCGGCAAACGGTCCTCATGTCCATGAATATCTGCAGGAGATGCGTGAAAAAGTATTAAACAATGCGGATACCATTACCGTAGGCGAGTGTTCCGGTGTGACTCTGGAAGAAGCTAAAAAATACGCAAGAAGCGATGAAAAAGAGCTGAATATGGTATTCCAGTTTGAACATATGGATGTGGATGCTGATGCGGATAACAAATGGACCGATAAAAAGATGGATCTGCGCGAGATGAAAGCTGTTCTGACCAAATGGCAGAAAGGTCTGGAGGATATTGCCTGGAACAGTCTGTTCTGGGAGAATCACGATCAGCCACGTTCGGTATCCAGATATGCCGATGATTCCGCAAAATATCATGATGTATCTGCAAAGATGCTGGCAACTTGTATTCACATGATGCAGGGAACTCCTTATGTATATCAGGGAGAAGAACTTGGCATGACGAACGTTCCGTTCACATCGATCGATCAGTTCCGTGATTTGGACAGTATCAATGCTTACAGAGAACTGGTAGAAGAGCAGCATGTATTTACCGCGGAAGAAATGATGCGTTATCTGTGCCGTAAGAGCCGTGACAATGCGAGAACACCGTTCCAGTGGGATGACAGTGCTTATGCAGGATTTTCCACCGTAGAACCATGGATCATGGTCAATCCGAACTATAAAGAGATCAATGCGAAGAAACAGGTCGACGATCCGGAATCTGTATTTAATTATTACAGAAAGCTGATCGCACTGCGAAAAGAAAAAGAGATCATCGTATACGGAACTTATGATCTGTTATTGCCGGAATCCGAAGAAATCTATATGTATACAAGAACATTGGGAGAGGAAAAACTGTTGGTGGTATGTAACTTCAGTGAAAAAGAAGTAGCAGTAGAGATTCCGGAGGAATTCCGCAAGGGAAGTTATCTGATCGCAAACTATCCGGAAGGAGAAATCAAAGAACAGATGACGATTCGCCCGTATGAAGCATTTGTGCTTGAAAAATAAAAGGAAACTGTGAGGGTATTGAACAGTTATAATAAGAGATGAAAGAAAAGGTCGCTGTGTTTACAGAAAAATGTGAATGCAGCGATCTTTTTACGATAGCAGAAAATAAATATAGAACAGAAGCCAGCCTGTACAAAGACAAAAAAATAGTGCAGGAAGCGGGACTTGAACCCGCACGATATTGCTACCACAGGCACCTGAAGCCTGCGCGTCTGCCAATTCCGCCATTCCTGCACAACTTTTATTATGAAGTTCTGTTGCATCTCAACAACATAATGTACTATACATGAAAAAACACTGGTTGTCAACAGTTTTTTTGAAAAAACATAGGAAAATATAGAAAATAGAGAACTTTTATGAAATGCGTAATTGAATAATGTATTCTGACGATTCACGGAAATTAACTGTAAAAACATTTTTTGAAAGGAAACAGACAAACAAATATCGGTAACTAACACAAGTAATAGTGAAAACTGGTTTTATATTGTTTAATATAATTATAGAGAAGGTAAGGTCAATCATAGAAAAATTTTTGCAGAAACGAAGGGAGGAAGCTTTATGATGTGGAAAAAAGTTATTAGCATGCTGCTGATCGCAGCTATGCTGGCGATGCCTATAGGCTGTGGAAAGGACGGAAACAAGGATAAAGACACAACTTCAGGAGTAGAAACGACAGATACCGGAGACGATTCTGCCGAAACGGATGCTCCGCCAAAAACACCGGTACCAAAGGAGGACAAAGAAACCAAAGAATCAGATAAAGACACGGATACCGAGAATGAAACAGATTTCTCGGACGATGATTATGAACCGGCACAGGTTACGAAAAAAGAATATGAAAGTATGTCTGCTCAGGATCTGATAGATCGTATCAAAGACGTGAAAAATATCACAGAAGACGAAGCACTGGCACTCTATTCTACATATGCTTATACAAACTATACAGAAGACTTTTATGGCAGAGAAGAAAATATTACCGATGAGGCTTTCAAAATCCTCAAGGATGATGGATGCAAGATTCCATATACCACAACAATTAGGGATAACATGCTCCACAGTGAAAATGCCAACGTTCGCGCCTATGCATTCACCACGATCGGAGGCCTGTTTGGCACAAGCAGTGAGGAAGAAAAGATGGCAGAAGAAGTACTGGCCAAGGAAACAGAACCTGTAGTATTATTTGCCGCTTTAAGAAGTCTTGGAGGTGCCGTGAGCAATCCGGCGGTTGCAGAGTTCGTTTTGAATATGACCGAGCACGAGAATGCCAATGTCCGGAAACAGGCAGCCCTTGCTATAGGATCTGAATGGGCTATGGGTATTGACGGCATGGTAGATGCCATTCTCAAACTGATGGGGGATGAGGATGAGGAAGTAAGAACGTGTGCATATAAGTATGCCGGAAGACTCCACGATGACCGGGTGATCGATCCGCTGGAGGAAGTTTTGAAGGACAGCAGTCTGGTTCGGTTCCACGATGCGTGCATCACTTCCCTGACCTATATGTGGTATGATTACCCAAGCCATAGATATACCAATGAAAGGGCATATCGCATAACGATAGATTATCTGTCACAGAAGCCACGCAACGGAGATATTCCATATTGGACAACGGTTGGCGCATTCAGAAGTGCTTCCAGCATGGGCACCAGCTATGAAGACTGGAAGAAAGAAGCCACCTATTTTGATGAGACAGAAATTAATAACCTGATGCTGGATATCGTAGCGGATCAGGATGCAGACAGAAGAGGAAGAGAAATCGCAATGAAATATATCATGGAGCGTGGAGACGATGCTTCAAAAGAAGGCTTAAAGAATATCATGGAAAATATGACCGAGGATGATCCGGGGCAGTTCCTGATGTCCCACACCTATGAAGCTTTGATAAATAAAGAGTAACTATTCAGTGGCCACTGTCCCGCGAGGTGTTTTGACATGAATACACTAAAATCCCGATCTATCTTAGGTGCGCTCGAAATCTTTTATAAAGGGGGAAACATGTGTGAAAAATAAAAATATATTGCTCAGAGCCCTTCTTACAGGAATGCTCTGCATTACATCGCTGACCATATTTACCGGATGTATTGGCAAGAAAGACGGAGACGGCATGGTAAATGGAAGAACGGTGGATGGAGAACTCCCGGAGAATGGGGATGACGAACCGGTTCCCATCAAAGCCAACAAGGCCGGAAAACCGGAAATAAAAGACAGTTCCACTACAGAGGAACCGGAACAGCCGGAAGAACCGGAGACTACTCCAAAACCGGAAAAGAAAGAAGAGACAGAAGAACAGAAAGCAGAGAAGTCTCTGGAAGCTTTCCGCCAGAGCATGGAAGGAACCCTTCAGAACTTTGGAGTGGCCTTTCTTGGAGAAGTGGACGAATCCTATGCAGACCGGATACCGGAATGGATCGAAGAAAACTTCCCGGATTTTTCGGAGGAATATCCATTTGTAAAGATGATTCCTGAAGAAAGAATCATTGGAAACGAAATCGGACAGCTGTTTTGCGTTGTTCCGAGAAGCGGTGATGATCCGGTGGAGATCATAGAACAGAGGATGAATTTTGAGACTTTTGAGATGGATGAAGTAGGGCAGCTGTATTCCTCCGAGACGGGAGAACCCTATCTTGTGATGTGTAACGGAGTGGGAGGATATGCTACGGCTATGATCTCCATGGGAACAGAAGCCGGCTACCAGGCAGACTGGTATCCCATGATGGATATGCTTGGACGCGTGGCAGTCCCTGTCACCGAGTCGGATGAGCCCCAGGCTAAGGATTTTACGGATTATGCCGCCTGCGGAGCCAGCAGATTTGGAGGATGGTATGGAGATGTCAGTATGGATCTGAAAGAAAAGGATCTGGCAGACACTAGCTGGGAACTTCAGATAGCGATGGGAAGTACGGATAGTTATGGAAACTATTTTCTGGAATTCCGAAAAGGCGGGAAATTACATATTTCCTGGTGTGAAAGAGAATATGGCGTGGACGAAGAGGACTACGATGATACAGAAACAGAGGCTTATGAAGGAACCTGGAGCTGTTCCCAGGAGAAGGGGAGAACGTATCTGACAATGGAGGCGACACGAACCGGTGGCGAATGGTATCAGAAGGGTGAAGATCCGGTTAGCTGGTCAGAAACATTCTGTGTATATTCTGTATACAGCGGCTCGGGACTGCTTCTGGAAAATGAGACAGAAAACGCCAGCATGCCGTCCAATCAGAATGATACACAGCTTCTGGAGGCCATCAGGACCTATGGATAATGTTTCGAGAAACCGACAGGATAAAGATTCAGAGAGTATATAAAGAATGGAAGGAGGGATAGCGATGAGTAGTGTAAAAAATGGTAAGAAGAAAGATATAAAAATTATTCTATTGGGTATTCTGGTGGGACTTGTTGTGTGTGGCGCAGGAATTTATGGTGTGGTCTCAAGCCGGATAGCAAGCCATGAGTATAAAAACAGTACGGATATTCGGGAGGTTTCGGCTGTTGTCGGATATTGCAGAGAAGTCGTAAATAAAGACAAGGATGAGGATGGATATCATCGTGAAAGAGAATTACGGGAATACAGAGTGAAAGTCACTTTTGAGATCGATGGAGAAACCTACCAAGACAGAGACACCGTATACTGCCGGAACGATGAGGAGATCAATACAGGGGACGAGATCGACGTGGAAGTTTACAGAACGTCAAAAGGAAAATATAAGATTGCGCCGGACAGAGATCCCATGGAATTCTTGTTCTGCTGTGTAGCTATTATCCTTGGGGCAGGTTTTGCAGCGATCTTCATAGCCGAGATGTTCAAGAAAGAACCGGAAAACGGTGAAGAATCAGAAAAAAAGAAAAATAAGGATAAAAATAGAAATAGATAACATGAAATGGGAGGCGACATATGGGACTATCAGATGCATCGTGGTTTGCTGCAACAGTTGCCATTTTGTTAGGGATTTATATCGGTGAACGGATACTGGATATCGATTTTTCTGTTTTTCTGGCAAAAAACCGGAAAAAGGGGAAAATAAAAAGAATGATGGAACAGCGCGGCGATACCACTCTTCAAAAGTCAGGGATACGCCGTGATATAAGGAAAGCCTTCGAGAGAATCCTGATTCCCCTTGAAAAAGCGGATAAAAACAGACTTCCCTCAAGAATGGATATGACTTTTCGGAAAAATATCGTAAGACAGATTGATCGACTGAATCAGCAGAAGCTGTGCCGTGAGATTCTGATGACAGACGTGGAAGTTCAGCCGGACAATGATTTTGAACGCTGGAACAATGATGGACGAGAATGGAGAGAATCTATCATCAAGTGCAGTGCTCTGGAACGTCTGATTTCCACTGAAGATGGGAAAATCCGTTATGAGAATTATCGAAAACATGCCTATCTTCGGATCCTTCAGTCTCGGCATATCCGAAACTCAGATCGTGTCCAGAAGAAAAAAAGTTATTATTCCAGCGTACAGAAAATCATCTGTCCATCCTGTGGAGCGTCGGTGGAACTGACCGGTCAGCAGGTGGTCTGTGAGTACTGCGGAGGTGTGATCCGAAGCGAGTTTTATGACTGGCAGACGGAAAGATTTGAGGTATATGAGCGAATAGGAACAAATCTCCGGCGTGCATTGCTTTTGACAGGGGCTATGGGAATCGTGTATGTCTGCGTATTTTTGTGCCTGTATATGATCGAGGATACAGAAGTTTCCCTGACAGCCGGTGTTGGTGTAGCTCTTCTGGTTTTTGTGCTGATCCTGGTATCCAATCAGTTTTTCCGAAACAGACAGGAAAAGATGGCGGACTCCATAGTAAGATACTCGGAGAATTATCTCAGGTCCTGTATCGGTGATGCCATTTATAACGAAACAGAATCGGATGGACTGATGGATTATGGAATCGGAAATATCACGTTAAAGAAAGTGGTCAACACAGAAGATATTACAAAAATAAAAGTAAAAGTCTATGCAAGCGAGACCTATTTGCCAGATAGAAGAAATCCATATACGAAAAAAGTGAAGCGAACACTTATCATGCAAAGAGCCCGTTACCCGGAAAGAAGAAGAGAAGACGGCGTTTTCTTCATGGAGAAAGAATGTCCATCCTGTGGAGCCAACTTTGTACCAGATGAGAATCATTGCTGCTCCTTTTGTGGATACAGCCTGAAGAGTGACAATGCCAAATGGGTTTTGATAAAATAAAAGAAAAAAATAGTGCAGGAAGCGGGACTTGAACCCGCACGATATTGCTACCACAGGC
>ERZ841116.1491-NODE-1491-length-11348-cov-3.286461_pt1 | contig 11348 bp, 10 predicted proteins | sample MGYA00519875_ERZ841116 | MGnify/ENA primary metagenome ERZ841116 (study PRJEB31850, sample SAMEA3708889) | human gut metagenome | biome: human gut; feature: human-associated habitat; material: faeces | place: China | collected 2014 ... | reverse complement strand
CTGGTCAAAACACAAAACGTCTTGCTAATTTTGCAAATTATTGCTATAATAATGCCGATTTAGAAGAACTACTATGAACGTGTTGCTAGTACATCATTTTCGAAATAGCTGTATCATTCACGCAGTATACAGTTATTTACGAAATGATGTGCTAGTTGCTAAATTTTGTCCTTATGTTGCTAAAATCTTTTAAAACAGACTGTATAATACGTCTTCCATTATTTATATACAAAAAGGGATACCGTATGTTCAGGTACGGTATCCCCAGCTTTGACGGATCTGTGGTAATATTTCGGTCATGGACCAGTGTTTTTTGGTGTTGGCGGGGCTGTTTGGGTCGTTGACGGTAATTGCACCATTTTCATCGATACCGGTCAGAACGATAAAGTGACCCGTGTAGGTAAAATCACCCGGATACATGGAACAGATCAGGGGGATGCCGGACCGCAGGGCGGCAAGGATGTTTTCTTGTGTTACAGGGATGTTTTCTGCTGTGAGGCCCAGGTTGTTGGCACCTTCGGTCATCAGAGACCAGGAGGTTCCTTCACCCGGAACGTAATAACCCTCTTTTTCTGAAAACTGAGCTACGGCCAGGGGATTCCATGTTTCGGAGCCGGTCAGACCACAGGTGATCATGGACAGGCAGGTTGGACCGCAGCCGGTGACAGCAAGGAAATCGCTGCCGTAGGTTTCATACCCCCAGCGTTCATCCCACTGCAAAAAATACGGTATCTCACTGTTTTCTCTGGCAGTTTCCACTTCGGATGAAATATCTATCGTCTGATAGTGTCTTCGCTTCGGATAATTTTTTACAAAATCTGTAGCCTCCGGATATTTTTCTTCCATGTTAAGAAGACTCTCCGGAATCTGCTCGTGCTGCCGGATCCAGGTTTTCCCTGCCAGCACAACGATGCAGAATGTGGCCAGCAAACCGACGGTCCAGACTATTTTTTTCTGTGTCATCTGAAATTTATGACCGCTTTGATTATGTATTTTTTGCTGTCTCCGGTAGTTTTCCTGTGATGCCGCTGTCGCAGCAACGAATGTTATCTGACTTCTCTCTCTCTGCCACCCACTTCCCGAAACATTTTCTTTCCATTGTTCCACATCCGGCACATATGTTTCTACATTGCTTTTCCATTTTCCTGATCGATTATTTTCCGCTTTTCGACCCGTTCCCTGTTTTACTCTGTAATTGTTTACTTCCCGCAACTCACGTTTTCTTCTGGCTTTCCGCGCTCTTTCTCTTCTTATTCTGCGTCTCTTTGCCAAAAAGCCGATCAGTTTCATCACAAAATACACCAATAATGCAATGCCAAAAATAATCAATGCCCCTTCTTCTGTCAGTCCTTCTGTACTGTCCAGCCAGATGAGCACTCCGACCACTGCCATCAGATACAGTAACAATTTCAATATTTTCTTTCCCATTCCCCTCTAAACCTCTTTCTGCCCGGATGGCGTTCTTTTCTCTCTTATTATAAAGAACACCACACGGGCAGACAATTACGTTTCTTTTAAGATTTTCTTATTTCTTCGTCCTCTTCTTTCCGATCCACAGAACCAGACAGGAAGAAAAGATTCCGACGGCCAGACCTCCCAGCACATCGGTCGGATAATGCACGCCCACATACAGGCGGGAAAATGCGATCAGCGCCGCCAGGAGCACTGCCGGTACACCGTATTTTTTCGGTAAGATCCGGTACAGCACCAGCGTGCAGGCAAAGGATGCACAGGTGTGTCCCGACGGGAAAGAATAATCCGTCGGTTTGCTGATCAGCGGCACCAGTCCTTCCACCACTTCATACGGCCGTGTGCGTGCTACCAGATTTTTCAGACACACATTGGTGATCAGCGCGCCGACTCCCATCGACAGCAGACCATACCATCCGGCTTTTCCAATCACCGCCCAGGAGCAGTTGCCATTTTTTATCGGATATTTTTCTCCGAGCGTTTTTGCAAATACAACCATCAGGATACATAATACGATCCAGAACCATCCGCCGTTTCCCAGGGAAGTGATCCCTTTCCAGAACCAGTTCATGCCCTCCCAGCGAAGGTGATCCTGTATCCATAAAAGAATGTTTCCATCCATATCTTTTTCACTTTTGTAACTGTTCAGTACCTTCACAGTTACGAGCCAAAATGTATTCAAAATCACCTTCGGTGATGGCATTTTGACTTGTATGTCTCGGGATTTTGGCATGTTCATGTCAAAACACCTCGCGGAATATTTCCTACTGAATAGTTACTCACTTTCTTCTTAATTATATTTTTGTCGTTTCAGGCTTTATCCGTATTTGCCCCGTACACATCCGCGATCTCTGCGATCGATATATAGGCGGAGCGGTCATTTTCACGGACCAGTTCTTTCATTTTTCCTACCTGAAAACGGTTTACCACGATGTACACCACCGTCTTCGGGGAATCGGAATAATATCCTTTCGCCTCGGTGATCGTCATGCCGCACTCAAAGGCTTCGGAGAGTGCCGCGCAGACCTCATCCGGATGCACCGTGACGATTGTAGCGGCTTTGGATCGATCCAGACCTTCCACAATAAAGTCCACTGTCTTCAGCGCTGCCCCGTAGGTTACGATCGAGTACAGTGGAAGGATCCAGCTGTGGATCACAAATCCGCAGATAATATACAGTACCAGATTATATGCCATCACAAACGTACCCACCGTGATTCCCAGCCGTTTTGCAAAGATGACGGCGAGAACTTCGATGCCGTCCATCGCTCCTCCAAACCGAATCGCCATACCACTTCCGATACCGGAGATCAGCCCGCCAAAAATAGCGCAGAGAAGCAGATCCGATCCGGCAAGTGGTGATACGATACTTACATCCACCGGCAATACATCTGTGATCAGCCATGCCCCGAAAGAATAGACCACCACCGTGTAAATCGCATAGATGGTAAATACCACACCCTGTTTTCTGAGTCCGTATAAAAACAGAGGAATATTCAATACCATCAAAAAGAAGGACAGTGACAGCCATTCCGGTGTCAGCTGTGACAGCAGGATCGATGTTCCGGAGATTCCGCTGTCATACAGATCCACCGGGGCAATAAACATCGTGACTCCGAAAGCATTCACCATACCTGCAATCGTGAGGAAGAGAAAGTTCTTACATTTCAGCTTTCCAAGTTGTTGTTTCAAAGTCATGCATAAACTCCTTTCATTTTCCGTATGTGCTGTTTCTTCCCATTTTCCTTCGCTTTTCCTTTTTCTTCCCGTTGCCATACCTGATACCGCAGCCAATCTGTTTTCTGCCATTCAGGCAAATCTGTCGTCCATTTTTTAGCACAAACTGCTCAACAGCATAAGCAACACCGTCTTCCTCATTCGACTTTGTGATAAACGCTGCCTTTTTCTTCGTCTCTTCATCTGCATTCGCCATCACGACCGGAAGTCCGGCCATCTCAAGCATGTTCCAGTCGTTTGGCGCATCGCCGCATGCCATGATTTCTTCCCTTTTAATACCGAGGATCTTTCCCAGTGCCACCAGCGCGTTCCCTTTTCCAGCCCTGCCGGAAATAATTTCAATATTAAACGGTGTCGCATGGCAGATACTCAGATTCGGAAACATCTGTTGCAGTTCCTTCTCTCTGCAGTCCCGTTCTCTTGTATCGGCAAAGATCAGATGCAACTTTTCCATCCCGATCTTTTCCTCCCGGATCTTCTCTGTCAGATACTTCCGGCGTGTCCGGGTACTTCGGATGTACCGCTCCATCGCAGGACTCATCGATTCATGTTTCACAAAATGATACGTTTCTTCCTCAACATAAATATTACCGGCAAAATATGTTTCCCAGTTGCATGATTCTCCTGCCCACTGTTTCATCACTTCGATCACCTGCAATGCGACCTCCCAGGGAATCAGTTCTTCATATACCGTCTCCCCGGAAGGAATACGGATAATGCGGGCTCCGTTGGAAGTCAGTGCGTATTCCACACCGGGAATCTCCAAAAATGCCACCGGAAGTCCGATTTCCGGTCTTCCGGTGGCCGGAAGCACGATGCAGCCCTGACGGATCGCCTCTTTCAGCACACTTCTGGTATGCGTGCTAATCTCTTTATTGTTATTAAATACCGTTCCGTCCAGATCCAGTCCGACCATGCGAATCTTCGGTTTCATATGTTCTGTCTCCTTTTCTCGGTTGCAACCGTTCTGTACCCCGACTGTCTGTTGCATAGTTACTTCCCATTCTCTCCACGCACCAGCCATCCGCATGCACCCAGCCCGGAATACTCCATTAGTATCTCCCAGCCACACACTGCCATCTTCCGGATCTGTGCTGAATTCCAAAGTTCATCTGTAGCGATCCCGTCTTCTCCCTGGAATGCCAGATGGGCGTCCTGCGGATTATCGTTTTCGCTTTCCTGTAAAAGTTCCTGTAAAAAGTACATCGGTGTATCGTATCGTTTGCTCAATTCCTCATTTCGATAGGTCAGGAAATCCTTCTCGAGCAGGTATTCCCGCTGTCCCTTTTTATCGGTAAAAGAAACCGCTGCCGGCTGAAAATAGGGCTGCGCGATCCGGAAAATCTCCTGCCGTTTCTTACAGTATGCACCGGTTCGTTCATCTCTCGGCGCCCAGCAGCACAGCACACCAAGAATCAGATGTGCCGTCTGCTTCTGTTCTTCGGACAGTTCCACCGGCCTTCTTTGCATCCTCTTCTCTGTTTTTCCCGAAACCACTTTCGACTTTTCTTCCTGTAACCCGGCTTCTGTCTGCTCCGCTTCATCGGCTGCACCTTCCGAAGTTTTCGCATCTGCCATAGTTTCCAGATCTTTCCCTGTGGATTCTTCTGTCTCCGCTTTCGTAACAATTTCCACATCTTCAATGCTTATTGCATCTGTCTTAGCCTCTTCCTCCGGTTCTTTCCTCAGCAACAGCCATCCCATACCGGAAAATGCTGCCTCTGCCAGTGCAATTTCCCGGTCCAGATTTCTCTCGATCTCACGGATTTTCTTCAGACATCTGCTGTAATCTTCCTGTTTTTTCATGGACAACTGCGGCAGAATCAGCTTTTCCACCTCGGCGGCACGAATCGGACGTTTTCGGTTATCGCCCTCTTTTCTGGCTCCGTAGAGTACTTCACTCATACAGGACTGACTCAGATAAGCATATAAGGCTTCCGGCAGAATCTGCCCCTGATCCGGCACAATACGCAGCACACTACGATCCAGATACAGTGGATCTTCCACCCGATCTACCAGAATCAGCTTTCCATTTCGAAGAAGAATATCTCCCGGGCAGACACGATATTTCTCTTCGATCGCCCAGTCTGCACCAGCATTTACCTCCGCTTTTTCTCCTGCATGAAGTCCTGTCAGATAAGTCTTCCGAAAATTTTCCAGACGCACACAGGGGAATTCTCCGTTTGGCTCTTCATTTTTCGGAATACCGGTTCCTACCGGTTCTTTCAGATAATTACGAAGTCTCGCCTTTTCTCCGTATCGCAGCTGAGAGGCAAAGATTCTCTGAAATAATACCTGTTCATACTGTTCCATCCGGCTTCGCATCTCTTCTTTTTTCAACTTGATCTCTTCAAAACGCCGCAGCTTATCCACAATCTCCTGCTGTTTTTCCAGACTGTCCGGCACATAGATTCTGTACTGTCCCAGGGTTTTTCTGCTGATCAGCGCCATCGTGGTCTGATTGGACAGTTTGCGGATCTCTTCCGCATGATACCGGAGTGCATAATATCCGTACAGTGGCAGCACCCGGGTCTCATCAAAGATCAGGGATACGATCTGCTGATTCGTGGCAAGTTCCCGGCCGGCGATTCCTACTTTTCCGACTGTACCGACGATGGAAAATAACACACTGTTTTCCGGTACCAGATTAACCTTTTCTTTTCCCTGTTCGGACAGGTATTCCGCTGTCTCCCGGATATAACCCTGATCCAGATTTTCAATCTTGACCCATGGTGTTCCGGTCTCTGCATAGTATTCCTTCTGCTCCCGCTCCGGCGTTCTTCCGGAGATCAGCCGGGCGAGAGATTCCAGTTTGTACATATTTTTCTTCTTACTCATAGTCCCCCGCCATCTCCATCAGTTCCTGTACTTTCTTCATCGTATCGGTTTCCAGATCTGCCAGTTCTTTCAAAAGCTGTGCCGGGGATTCGGTCACAACCGTCTCCTGCTCTTTCCATGGTTTGTATCTTCCCGCAGACAGATTATTGTTATTTTTGGCGATCGTATCCAGACTTGCAAACCAGCAGGATTTTTCTTCCCAATGTGCCGGAACCGGATTTTCCCACTGGTTGTGCGCAGAAGCTTCCTTCAACTGATGCTTCCACTGATCTGCCAGTTCTTTCCGGTTCCCCCATGATGTCAGCATTGCCGGAATGTCATCCACCCCGGTACTTTCCTGGCGACGATCCAGGCTGTATCCGAGATTCTGGATCTCATAGAACCATACCGGCTGCTCTTTGTCAATCTCTTCTTCTCTTGTAAAGATCAGAACCGAAGCCTTACTTCCTGTATAGGGTAAAAATGCTCCCGCCGGAAGGGAAATGACTCCCTGGATCTGGTAGTCATTTAACAGATACTGGCGGACTTTCTGCTCTGCATCGTACATAAACAGGGTTCCCTCGTTGACTACCGCGATCACCATTCCCTGCTTTTTCACATGATTCATCAGCATCTGCATGTACTGCAGCTGTGCTTTTCTGGTACTGATCCAGTACCGGTCCTGGTCTTCGATCGGCAATTCCCCTACCGGTGGATTGGTCACGATCAAATCGTATTCCTCGTAGGTCGGCACTTCCCCTTCCGGTGTGCGCTCCCCGGTTTTATCGATGCGGTCGGCTTCCAGCGGATCTTCCCGACGAATTCCCTCCATACCGCCGCCATGATAAAACTGCAGCATCCGGGCAATCTGCCACTGACTTTTCTCTTCTTCACATCCGTATAACTGCCACTGTGGATACTGTCTGTGGGCTGCTGCAAGAAAACCGCCGGTTCTTGTCGCCGGATTCCAGACTTTTTCGATATTACGACCATCTGCCAGCCGGATCAGTGCTTCCGTAAGGTTCTCCGGCATCAGAAACAATCCTGTAGTTCCCCAGGCATACATCTGACGAAGCATCTCTTCAAGCAGCGCGCCGAACAGATGTGGCATCCCTTCTTCCCAGTCACAGTGGTCAGCTGTCCAGTCAATAAGTTTACATAATTCTTTCATCCACAGACTGTTTTCTTCCAGTCTTGCAGTTTCCATAAAATGTCCCTGCTCCACCATGGAAGAACAGTACTGTACCTGATACTGCAGCTGCCAGCTGCGCTGACCATCCTCCACTTCTTCCTCTCCCGGTATCCATTCCATTGGGAATCCGGCAAACGGAAAGCTCTCCTGCAGGCTGACCCTCTTCTGTGATTCGATAAACAGGCGGACATACATCAGATATCCCAGCTGCTCCACCAGACGCAGCGGCTTTTTTTCCTGCTCTGCTTTCAGTGTTTTTAACAGTTCCTGTATTTTTTCTCTTACTTCTGTTTTGGTTGTGTTTTTTTCCATACTATACTCCTGTTTTCCACATACCGGTTGGAAATCGTGATTTTTTCCACCGTCCACTCCTGGTTTTCCACTCCGTCTTCTATCGTAAGCACTGCCAATGTCAAAGGTGCGCCGAACCGCGGTCTGCCGCAGCTTCCCGGATTCAGCCAGAGTCTTCCGTCGATTTCTTCCACGGTAAACTTATGACTGTGCCCGAAGACAACCACCTGTACACCGTCCAGGTCCCAGGAAACATCTTTTCTGTCATGCACCATGAAAAAGGAAACACCAGCCTGACAAAACCGTTGTGTTTTCGCGATGCGCTCCGCCCATCCCCGGTCGTTATTTCCACGTACCAGATAAAAAGGGGCATTTGGTTTCAGATGCATCCAGAGCTGATCCAGTGTCTGACTGTTATCCACATCTCCGGCATGCAGGACCACATCGCAGGAAGCGATCAGCTCCAGAACCGGTGGATGTAATTTTCCATGAGTGTCTGATATGATCCCGATTTTCATCGTTTCATCCTCCTACTCCACGCCCACCTTTTTACAGATATCGTTCAGGCAGCAGCGATCACAGTACGGTTTGGTTCTTGCTGTGCAGATTTCTCTTCCATGCATCACCAGACGGTGACAGAAATCGCTTCCCTCTTCCGGTGGAACCAGCTCCCACAGTGCCATCTCCACTTTTTTCGGATCTTTGATCCCGTCTACCAGTCCCATCCTGTTGGTCAACCGGATGCAGTGGGTATCGGTCACGATCGCCGGTTTTCCAAAGACATCTCCCATGATGAGATTGGCACTTTTCCTTCCCACACCCGGCAGTTTTAATAATGTTTTGAAATCGTCCGGTACTTTTCCCCCGTATTCATCCCGCAGCATCTTCATGCAGGCACTGATATCCCGTGCCTTGCTCTTTCCCAGACCGCAGGGACGCACGATTGTCTCGATATCTTCCACATCTGCCGCTGCCAGTGCTTCCACACTGGGGTATTTTTCAAACAGTCCCTCCACGATCACATTCACCCTGGCATCGGTACACTGCGCTGCCAACCGCACGCTCACCAGCAGTTTCCACGCCTGGTCATAATCCAGGGTGCACGCCGCATCGGGATATTCTTTCTTCAACCGCTCTATAATCTCCAGGGTTCTCTGTTTTTTTGTCATTTTCTCCCTCCTGAAAATTTATCTTTCTGTATGTAACTGCTTCGTAGCTTTACTCTTTTCCACTCACCATACAGTTACACCTGTTTTTATCATTTTTCTGCGGATTTCTTTTTTTCCGCTGAATAGTTCTATTTTAACATACTTTGCCCCCTCTGAAATCCCCAGATTCTATTTTTTCTCATCAACTTTCTTTTTAACGGTTAAAATGCGTTTTCCTCTACCATTCTTCTCATTGCTTTTGTTCATCTTATCTCTTTACATTTTGGATTCTCAGGCAGTATAATAAACTGCGCTTGTAATAAAAATCGGATTGCCAAACAGTTACAGAAAACATTTATATGGAGAATCAACATGAGTACAAATAAGAAAGCATTATTTTTTGATATCGACGGAACCATCTTAAGTGAAATCACCGGTAAGATCCCCGAATCTGCCTCTGCTGCCCTGCAAAAAGCCCATGATCTCGGACATCTTTTATTCATCAACACCGGACGGACCATCTGCTGTCTGCCGCCGATGATCTGTCAGCTGCCGTTCAGCGGTTATCTGTGTGGCTGCGGAAGCTATATTGTATACAACGATGAGGTGCTCACCTCCACGCAGATCCCGAAGGAGCGTCAGGCGGAAATCATCCGACAGGTAAAAGCGGCAAATGCAGGACTACTTCTCGAGGGAAAAGAGGACTGCTACCGTTCTTCCCATATTACCCGGTTTGCAAAGCTGGAGGGAACCTGCCGTTATCTCGCCACACTGGGACTGACCAGAGAACACTATATCGAGAGCGGACTTTGCGACTTTGACAAATTCGTCATCTACACCGATGAGCAGACCGATACCGACACCCTGTTCCCTGCATTGTCAAAAGATATGGATCTGATCGACCGGCTGGGCGGTATCTATGAAGTTGTGCCGAAAGGATATTCCAAAGGAACCGCCATTGATTTTATCCTGAAACACTTCGGACTGGGACTGGATGATGCTTATGTCTTCGGTGACAGCAGTAATGACCTTGCCATGTTTACTTATGGTAAACACACCGTGGCTCTGGGACATCACGACCCTGTGCTCGATCCGTATACGGAGTATGTCACAGATACTGTGGAAAATGACGGACTGATGAAAGCAATGGCTCATTACGGACTGATCTGATTCACCACCCTTCTGGCTCGTTGCCCTCCCCGTTCACTATTGCGGCAGTCGTCAAGGTCTTGTGCAAGCCCGGACTTTGCCTCATTACCCGCGTATATACCAAAATCCGCCCGACAGATTTTTTCTGTCAGACGGATTTTTGCTTTTATTTATGCATTTTTAATGCTCTTAATCTTATATTTTCTCTGGTATTCCTCTGTGAACGGGTTCTGTTCCTCACGGTCTTCCACTTCCAGATACGGTCTGTGGTGTCCCACATAACGGTATGCCGGACGGATGATCTTACCGGCGTTGACCAGTTCCTCCAGACGGTGTGCGGACCATCCTGCCATACGGGAGATCGCAAAGATCGGGGTGAACAGCTCTCTCGGGATGCCAAGCATCGTGTAAACGAATCCACTGTAAAAATCGACATTTGCACATACCGGTTTGAATAGTTTTCTCTTGTGCATGATCAGTTCACCTGCAATCTCTTCCACTTTCTCATACAGGGCAAATTCTCTGGTCTTTTCCTTTTCTTCTGCCAGGAATTTTGCATAACGTTTCAGGATCACTTCACGCGGGTCACTCAGTGTATATACCGCATGTCCCATACCATAGATCAGGCCTGCATGGTCAAAGACCTTCTTATCCAGAATATCATTCAGATAATCTCTCAGAGATTCTTCATTTTCCCAGTCCGGGCAGTTTTCCATGATATTTTCAAACATGTCCTGAACTTTCAGATTGGCACCACCGTGTTTCGGTCCTTTCAGGGAACCGATAGATGCCGCTACAGCAGAATAGGTATCCGTTCCAGAAGATGTTACCACATGATTGGTAAATGTGGAGTTGTTACCACCACCATGCTCTGCGTGAAGAACCAGTGCAATGTCCAGAACTTTTGCTTCCAGTTCGGTAAACTGACCGTCTTCACGAAGCATATACAGGATATTCTCGGAAAAGCTGTACTCTTTCTTCGGGTTTTTGATCAACAGGTTTTCATCCTGACGGAAATGCCGGTAGGAATGATAAGAATATACAGCGATCAGCGGCATTTTTGCAATCAGCTGCATGGACTGGCGCAGGGCATTTTCCACGCTGGTGTTATCCGGATTATCATCGTAGGTGTACAGAGTCAGCACACATCGCTGCATGGCATTCATGATATTTTCGTTGGATGCTTTCATGACAACATCACGGATAAAACGGTTGTTCAGATTCATCATATCCGACAGCAGATCATTAAACATCGCTGACTGTCTTGCGTTCGGGATACGTCCGAACAACAGTGTATAGATGACTTCCTCGAAGCCTTTTTTTCTTTTCTCCAGGCTCGCCACCATATCCGCTACGTTATATCCCTGGAAAAACAACTGTCCGTCTGCCGGGATCTTTCTTCCGTCTTCATACGTATAACCGACAACGTCCGAGATCTCTGTCAGACCGGTCAGTACACCTTTTCCGCTGGAGTCACGCTTTCACTGTTGTATGCCGGATTCTGGTAATGTTCTGCATAAGAAATTCTTCTGGCATCTGTTAAT
>ERZ841116.1486-NODE-1486-length-11384-cov-13.082002_pt1 | contig 11384 bp, 9 predicted proteins | sample MGYA00519875_ERZ841116 | MGnify/ENA primary metagenome ERZ841116 (study PRJEB31850, sample SAMEA3708889) | human gut metagenome | biome: human gut; feature: human-associated habitat; material: faeces | place: China | collected 2014 ... | reverse complement strand
TGCTAAAGAGCTGTGCAGAAAAAATGTAAGAAGGAGTAAAGAGGAATGGAAAATAACAGTAAGAGCAGTGTAGTATACCAGGGAAAGATTCCCGGAAGAGTAAAGTATACATTTGCATTTGGGGCATTGGGTAAGGATTTGATTTATGGAATGATCGCAACATTTTCGATGATCTATTTTACAGATATCATTAAAGTTGCACCGGCGTTTATTGGAACGATGTTCTTCGTGGCGAAGATCTGGGATGCGTTCAATGATCTGTTCATGGGAATGATCGTGGATAATACGAGAAGCCGTTTTGGAAAGTTTGTTCCGTGGCTTGTAATCGGAACGCTGATAAATGCATTTGTATTTGTAATTGTATTTACCGATTTTCATTTATCCGGCATAAGCCTTTGTGTTTTTGCATCCGTTGTTTATGTGTTATGGGGAATGACTTATACTATCATGGACATCCCATACTGGTCAGTAATTCCAAACTTAACATCTGATCCGGAAGAACGTGAAAAAGTGTCGGTATTACCGAGAATTTTTGCAAGTATCGGTCAGTCGTTGATCATTGCAGGGTTTGGTGTACAGATTATCAAAGGACTCGGTGGAAATTATACAGGATATCATAGATTTGCGTTGATCATTGCAGCAACCTTTATTTTCACAATGGCTGTATGTGTGTTAAACCTTCCAAAAATTCAGCATAATGTTGAGAAAAAAGAAAAAATGAAATTTAAAGACATTTTTACAGTTATCAAAAAGAATGATCAGTTAAGATGGGCTGTATTGTTAATTTTATTATATAATGTGGCAATTCAGGCAATCATGGGAGTTGCAACCTATTACTTTAGTTATGTATGTAACAATGCAGGCATGTTATCTGCGTTTATGATTAGTGCTTCAGTTGCAGAAGTAGTGGGACTTCTGATTTTTCCAAAAGTAACAAAAATATTATCCAGAGAGAAAGCATTCTTTGTTGCATGTGTTTTGCCTCCAATCGGATTAATCTTACTTTTAATCGTTGGAATTGTATGCCCGAATAATATTGCATTAACAGCAATCGCAGGTATTGTTGTAAAAACAGGAACCGGTCTGGAACTTGGATGTGCAACCGTATTTTTGGCAGACGTTGTAGATTATGGTGAATATGTACTTGGAAATCGAAATGAAGGTGTTGTATTTTCACTGCAGACGTTAATTGTAAAATTAACCGCAGCGTTTACCGCACTGGCAATTGGATTTGTGCTGGAGTTAACCGGATATGTTCCAAATGCAGTGCAGTCTTCGTCAACACAGAATTCCATTCGAGTATTAATGTGCATTGTGCCGACTATCGGTGTTATTCTTGCTTATTTGGTATACAAGAGTAAGTACAAACTGAATGATACGTTTATGAAAAAAGTTGTGGCAAAATTAAACGGCACAGAAAAATAAAAACAAAAATAAAAATGTAGCTTCTGAAAATGGTTCAGCAATTTCAGGATATGTTCTTGCTGATGGAGCAGAACCTGGTTTATCTGAAGAAGAAATAAAAGCTTTATTACAAAAGCAAGTTGATGATTCTACTATTTCTTTTAGTATTTCTTCAGATCCTGTATTTAAAGGTAAAAAAGCATTTATTGTTATGGCAAATCCAAGATATAATGCTTATGATATAGATTATGTTATAACTGTAGATGGAAAAGAAATAATAAGAACAGCTAAAATAGCACCTAATCAATATATTGAAGAAGTTGAATTAAAAGAAGCTTTACCTAAGGGAACTCATACTGGAGAAGCTCTTGTAACTGGTTATAATAGAGAAACAGGAGAAGAAGTAGGTAAAACTATAGTTGAAATTACTATAACAGCTCAATAATTTAATTTTATATTAAAAATATAAAGGTAAAGGGGGGTGCAAATGAATAAAAAGAAAATTTTAGTTATATTAAGAACAGCATTTGCTAGTAGAACAGCACATCATGCATTGTCACTTTTGCTTACAGGAATTATGCTTGGTGGAATTGGATTAACTTTAAGATCAGATATTGAAAATATTAGGCTTTATGTTCAATCAGTTTTAGATAGAGATCCAAATTATAAAAACTTACAAGATTCAGTAAGTGAAAATATGATTAGAGGAAAAATTGATATTGAAAGCCAACTTGTAGAAGATGAAGCAGAAGAAACTAAAACTTTAGTTTCTAATGATACTAAAAATGGGTATGATAGTTATACTCCAAGTAGTTCTTCTTCAAATAGTAGCAATACTTCAAATAATACTTCTTCTAGTAATACTTCAAGCAGTAGTTCTTCTAACAATAATTCTTCAAATAACAATAATAATGATAACTCTAATTCAAATAATAGCAATAGCAACAATAGTAATAAACAAGAAGAAACTGTTGATAAATCAGCTTTTAATGGTAAAGATGCAATTATTTCAGAAGGACAACCCTTTAATCCAATGAATGCATTACAACTTTATGCTTGTGATATAACTGGGGAAAATATAACAAATTCAATAGTTATTACAGAAAATAATGTTGATATATACAAACCTGGAGTTTATAACGTAAAAGCATCTATAGCATTAAAAAATGGTAAAACTTTAGACAAGAAATTTGCAGTAAGAGTTGAACCAACTGTGTTAGATTTAGCAGTTAATGATGTTAAAGCATCTAAAACAGAGCTTAAAAAAGAAGAAAATTATACTATGAATTTTGCAGTTAACTCTTCTAAAAGTTATATAGATGTAGAAAAAGTTGTTATAAACAAAAAAGAATATGAAGTATCAAAGATACTTGAGGATGAAATTGAAAGATATAGTGTTAATTTAATGGCACCAAATAAAGCAGGATATGAATCTTTAAAATTACAAAAAGTAATAATGTCTGATAAAACTGTAGTTGATATTGATAAAACTGTTAATATTAATGTTTTAAAAGAAGATGCTACTTTAAATGATGTTGTTGTAGAAGATGAAAGTAATGGGAATAATGCACTTAAAATATCATTTAAGTTAAAAGATGTTGATAATACAATAAGTGAACCTAAAATTTGTATATATGATGAAGGTGGAAATTTAGTTTTAGAAAAGCCATTTTCAAAAAGTAAATATTCATCATATACAAAATTTTCCAATAAAATAAATTTAGATAAAGCAGGAATTTATACTGTTAAAGTTTTAGCTAATAAAAATGATGAAGCTAAAGAACAAACTAATGAAGAAAAAAGTATTGAATTATTTTCTAAAGAAATTGCTGTAAATATGAAGTCAGTATCTGATGATGAAGAAATGAACTTATTACCTATGAATGAAAATTATGATGAAGGTATTGAAGCATATTCAGAAACTGATGAAGTTAATTTTGAAAATGTTTTAAGAACTTCAAATAAAAAAGATGATAAAACTTATAATGTTACCATAACAGGTAGCATTGACAATAATAAAGGCGAATCTCCATCAGGAACATTACAATTAACAGTTCCAACAAGTATGGCTTTTATAATTGATAATAAAGGAAACTTTAAATCATCATCTATTACAATTAAAAATGGTGGACTAGAAAAAGTTGATGTTTATGCATATAAATTTATAGATAATGATGGAGAAAGAAATATAAATATAAAGTCTATGACGGAGTTTGATAATAACTTAGATGAAATTCCAAGAAATAATTTATCACTATATATTTATGGAAATTCAGAATTTGCATATTTTAAAAGTGAAAGTATAGCCTCAGGCAATAGTGGAGTTTATAAGGATAAAGCTTTACAAATGTCAGGAGATACTAATTATGGAGTAAAAATATCAACAGTTAATCCGGGGTTAAGTGATGAATTAAAGTTAGTTGGTATATCTGGAAAGAAAGAAATTGAAACTGATACAGCTATAAGTAATACATTTACTTTAATATTAAAAGTAAAAAAATCCACAAATTAATAATTTTGAAATCAACTTAATAAATGTATAGCTGTATATATTTTTAAGTTGATTTTTTTATTGGAAGAAAAAATTAACAAAAGATAAATAAAATAGAAAAAGATTTGTGGGGATGTGAGATATGAAAAAGGAAATGATTATAAATAAAATAAAAGAATTATTTTATAATAAGAAAAAGTTAAAATTAATATCAATTATAGCTATTGCTGGAGTTGTATCAATAGTTTTAATAGTCAAAGGTTCTTATATAAAGTCAGTTATTGATGGAGATCCTGGTTATGTAAAGTTAAAAGAAAAAACAGCATTATTTGCTTATAGAAAAACTATTAGTTTAAAGGAAATTGAAGAAAGTACAACAATAGCTGGTGAAGATAAACCAAAAGGACCTATAACAGCAGCTAGTGTTAAAGGTGGATTTGATTCATATACTCCAAGTCAAATTGTAAGTGCTGATTTAGAAGATAGCAGTAATAATTTTAATTACAATAACACAAATAGTAATTCTAACAACAATATAAATAATAGTAGTAATTTAAGCAATGATTCAAATAAAAATAATCAAATAGAAGATAAAACAGAAACTAAACCTAATAATGATAAAAAAGATGAAGTTGCTGTTGATAAATCAGCATTTGTAGGAAAAGATATGATAATTTCAGAAGGTGATAATTTTGAGCCTTTTGAAACATTACAATTATCTGCAAAAGATGTTGATGGAAAAAATATAACTAAAAAAATTGTTATAACAGAAAATAATGTAGACATATATAAACCAGGTTTATATACTGTAAAGGCTAATGTTCAGCTTAGCAATGGAAATATTATTTATAAGGAGTTTTTAGTAAGAGTAGAACCAGTAAAGTTACAGTTAGCAGTAAATGATATTCAAGTTTCAAAGGATATTTTGAAAAAGAGAGAAAGTTATACTATGAGCTTTAAAGTAGATTCTTCTAAAGATTATATAGATGTAGCAACTGTTAATATTAATGGAAAGATGTATTATCCAAATAAAACTACTAAAAGAAGATTCTTTAGTAAAGATGATGTTTATACAATTCAATTAGTGGCAAATGATAAAGCTGGAGTTGAAGATATTAATTTTAATACTATAACTATGACTGATGGAACGGTTGTTGATATTAATGAATTAAAAACTGTGGAAGTTTTAAAAGATGAAGCGTCTATAAAAGATATGGTTATAGATAATATAAGTGATGATGGAGAAGTTGCAATATCATTTTTTATAAAGGATATTGATGATACTATTAGTAAAGCTAAACTTTATGTTTATGATGAAGAAGAAAATGTAATAGTTGAAAAAGAAGTTGAGAAGAATAAAACTATAAACTCTATATTAAATGTAAATAAAAATGGAGTTTATAAAATAAAAATAGTTGCAGATGAAAATGTTGAATTTGTTGCTCAAAATACTAAGGATTCAAAAAGAAAAGAGTTATATTCAACTTCAATAGAAGTTAAGAATGCTAGATTTTCAGATGATAGTATAAAGGAAGCAAATGTAGATATAGCAAGTTATATAGTTTATAATGATGAAAGTGATTTTATTAATCAATTATCTTTTGCACAAATAAAAACTGGAGATGGATTAGCAGAGGGTGGAGAACAACCACCAACAGATTCAGGAGAAGTAGGTGGAAATGGATCAGGTTCTAGTGGTGGTATTGCTGGAGATGATACTGGTTCAGAAGGAGCTGGTGGTTCAACTTCAGGAGGAGCAGATGGCGGCAATGAAGGTTCAAGTAATGATAAATTTATTGAAAATGAAAAAAGCAATGATAAACGAGGATACACAACTAGTGATAAATTACATGTAGTAATACCGACCAACGGTAAAATGAAAGTAGATGCAGGAAAAGCTCCAGAAAAAAGAATTAATATAACAATACCAACAACTGCAGCCTTTACAGTAAAAAATGATTCAAGTTTTATTAGTACCTCAATAAAAATTTCAAATAATGGTGAAATTCCAGTAGATATAAGTGTTTATAACTTTATGGATAATGATGGAGATAGAGGAATAAAGCTAATAACTAATGAAGTAGTTACAAATAGCAATAAAAGAAGTGAAATAAATTTATGGCTTCAAAATGAAATTGAAAATAAAAGAGTATATTTAGGAAATGGAGAGTTATATTCTCAATTAGGACATAAAATTACTGAAGATCAAGAAGAGCAAAAGAAAATAGCTAAAGTTTTAAGTGGTAGTAATTCTGAAATAAGAATATGTGGAGAAGCTGGTAAGGCTGAATTGACTAAAGATGATCCAATTTTAAATAAGTTTATATTAGTTTTAAAAATAAAAAAGAGTTATGAAAATTAAACCTTATTATATTGAGAAATATAATAGAAAGGATAATAAGTATGGAAGATAATTCAACTAAAAACAATTCTTCAATGAAAAAAAATATTAAGATTTTTTTAGCTATAGTTATTTTAATAGGAATAGGTGTTGGTTTTGGATTAAGTTTAAATTTTGCTAATGATAATTTTGGTCAATCTAGTGGAGCTATAATAGAAGATGGTGTTATAGCAGGATATACAGCAGAACAAATTGCAGAAATTATGCAAAGAAAAGCAGATGAATCTACATTTTCTTTTGAAGTAAATGCAAGACCTACATTTAAGGATGGAAAATCTGAAGGTAATTTAAGAATTTATAATCCACCATATAATAAATATGTAATAGATGTAGAAATAAAGCTAGATTCTAATGATAAAACAGTATTTAAAAGTGGCAAAATTAAACCAAATCAACATATAGAAAATGCTAAGTTAAGTAAAAACCTTAAAAAGGGTGAATATGAAGCAACAGCAACTATAAATGCTTATGATTCTGATGGTGAAACATTAATAGGTGTATCTGCAGCGAAACTTATTATAAATATTGAAAGTTAATTAGTGATGGGGGGAATTTTATATGATGAAAAAGAAAATTTTAAGCTTATGCATGGTAGCTATTATGCTAAATTTTTCTGTTGAAAGTTATGCATATTCACTAAATAATATTCAATTAGCTACTAATTCAGATTCAACTAGCACTCCATCAGAAGGTGGAGGACCATCATCAGGAGGTGGAGAAGCAGAGCAACCTCCAAGTGCACCACCAAATGATAGTGGCAATGGTGGAAGTTCAACTCAGCCTCCAAATAGTGATGGAGGCAGTACAGGTACTGGAAGTTCAACAACAACTCCAAACACTCCTCTTGAAAACAAAGGAAGCAATAATGTAGAATTAGAAGGTGGAATAGGTGAATGGGGTCCTGATAAGGATGATAAGTTGCCTAATTTTAATGGAACTGAAGGTAGTGAAAAACTAGATGTTGATAATGAACTACAAAAAGGTCAATATTTTACTATATCAGCAACTGTTCCATTAAATATGGAATTTTTAATAAAAAACAAATATGAAGATGGTTTATCTAGAGAAGGGATATTCATTTCACCATATTATAAGGTTACAAATAATGGTTCTCATACATTAAAAGTTCATTTTGAATCATTTGAATATGCAACTTCTTCAAGTAATAAAACTAGTGGTTTAATACAAGAAGAATTAGAAAAATTATATGTTGTTAAAACTCCTAAATCAGGAAATGGAAAAGTTGAAATGAAATTAAATTTAACATATGATAGACCTTCTAATCCATATGTTAAAAAAATTGATTTAGTTCCACCTGAAAATTCATCAACTATAACTTCAAAATTATTAAAATCAACAAATTCAGTTGAACAAGTTTTAGGTTTATTAGATCCAAATGAACAAGGTAGATTATATTATGGAAGTGATTTGTGGGAATCACCAAAATCAGAAAATGTTACTAAAGGTGTTGAAGCTAATTTTAATTTAAAGTTAGCATTTTCAATAGAAGGTAAAACTACTGAAACTAATCCACCTTCAGGATCACCAGGTGATACAACACCAGATACTTCACCAAGCCAACCGCCAAATGGCACTACACCAGGTGATACATCTCAATCATCACCAGGTAGTAGCACACAAGGGCAACAACCAAATGGACCTACATCAAGTGAGGTACAAAATCCAGCAGGAAATGGGCAACAAGGACAAAGAAATTAAATATTAAAAATAAGCAATAAAAATATTATTTAAAATGAGGCAAATTCCCTTAGCCTAATTAAATGAAGCAGATAATATAAAAAGTTAATTTGAAATTTTTTTAAGTTGGTTATGAGAAATTTTTATTCATAACCAACTTTTTTTATAATAAGAATTTTTATTAATTTTATTGGATAAAATAAAAAATAATTAATTATATAGAAAGGTGCAAATATATGAAACAAGATAAAACATATAAATTATTAATAATAGCGTTAGTATGTGCAGTTTTAATTATATTTGGAATAGTTATTATGAATAGTAAAAAGGAAGAAGTAAAACAAGAATCAAATATTACTATGAAAGACTTACCTTTAAAAGTAGAGGCAATTCCTATAAGCTTTAATATAGTAAATACTGCAGAAGGAAATATATTAGAATGTACTTATAAAAATAATTCAAATGAAGATATATCTAGATTAACAATACAAGTTAAGTTTAAAGGTACTGAAGAAATAGTAACTTTATCTTGCAATGAAGTTGTAGAAGCTGGAAATGAATCAGTGAAGTTTACTGGAAAAGGGCCAGCAAGTGGTAATATTGATGATGTGCAAATATTAAAATATAAAATATCTACAGCAAATGGAACATATATGGAATATGATTCAGAATTAAATCAATACAATTGGTCATAATATAGTTAGCTAAAATCTTATATATTAAAAATACACTTAATAATATAGTTTAATCTATATATTAAGTGTATTTTTGGTTAAAGAATAAAATTTTATGCTATTATATACTTAAAAATAAATTAAAAGGAGAAAAATCATGAAGTTAAATATATTAATTGTTGAAGATGAAATAGAAATAAGGGAAGGTGTAAGTGAATATTTATCAGAAGTTGGATATAATGTTATAACTGCTGAAGATGGACTTCAAGCAATAGAGTTATTTAATAAAAATAAAATAGATTTGGTTATTTTAGATATAATGCTTCCAAAGGCTAATGGTTTTGTTGTTTTAAATAATATTAGAAAAGAAAGTAATATTCCAGTAATTATGTTAACAGCAATGAGTGATGATTATACTCAAATTATGAGCTTTGATGAAAAAGCAGATGATTATATTACAAAGCCATTTTCAATAATACTTTTACATAAAAGAATAGAAGCACTTCTTAGAAGAGGAGTAAAGTTAGAAGAAAATAGGAAATGGAATTATAAAGATATAGAAATTGATTTTGAAGGGTATTCTGCAAAGAAAAGTGATGAAATTATAGATTTAAAGCCTAAGGAAATAAAATTAATAGAATTATTATTAAAATATAAGGGTAAGGTTTTAAGTAGAGCACAAATTTTAGATAATTTATGGAGTATAGAAGAATGTCCAAATGACAGAGTTATTGATGTTTATATTAAAAATATAAGAAAGAAGCTATCATTAGACTGTATAGTAACAGTTAAAGGAATTGGCTATAAGTTTGAGGAGCAGTAATGAAAAAATTAAAGTTATTTTCAAAAACATACATATTTACAGTTGGATTAATAAGTTTAATAATTTTTACTTCAAATATTTTAATATATTTAGCAGTACCAAGAGTATATTTAAGTAATAAGGAAAAAGAAGCTGATATAATTATTTCAGAATTAACTCAAAAAATAAATGAAGAAACTAGTGAAAAGTCTTTTGAATTAGCAAAAGGTTTTGCCCAAAAGTATAATATTCAAGTTTTTATTACTTTAGGAGAAGAGCAAAGAAGTTTTCAGGGTGTTGAAAATGTAGATATATACATAGATAAGGATGTTATTAAGGATAAATCATTAATACTTTCAGATTTAACTGGTGAAGGTATTATAAAAAGTTCTGAAGAAGAAGAAGTTGATTCAATAAATGAGGGGATATTTAGTCAATATATTAATGTAAATAATTCATCAATAATAAAAAGTAGAGATTTTAAGACTATAAATGATGTAAAAGGAAATATTCAAATAGTAACTAATTTAGAATCTTTTACAGAAACTAGGGATATTATATTAAAAATATTGCCATATTCTATGATTGTAAGTTTAATTGTAGCTTTAATTGCATCATATATATATGCAAAAAAAATTACAACTCCAATAAAGGAAATTTGTAATGTTACAAAGGAAATGGAAAAGTTAAATAAAAGGGCTTTTTGTAATGTTGAATCTGAAGATGAAATTGGAATATTAGCATATAATATAAATAGTTTGTATGAAAATTTGTTAAATACAATTATATCATTAGAAGAAGAAATAAAAAATGTAAGTGAATCTGAAAAGGTTAAGGTGGATTTTTTAAGAAGTGCATCACATGAGCTTAAAACTCCATTGATGAGTATGCATATAATGATTGAAAATATGTTATATGATATAGGAAAATATAAAAATCATTATGTATATTTGGAAAAGTGCAAGGATATAGTTAATGAATTAAGTAAAATGGTTCAGGAGATTTTAGATACTTCAAGGCTTAATTCTATAGAAAATAAAAATGAAAAGTTATTGGATTTATCATATATAGTTGAAAATGCATTGGACCATTATAATATAATAGCTAAATCAAAAAATATTAATATTAAAGTTAATTTAAATGATTCTTTTAATATTAAGGTAGATGAAAAGGTGTTTACTAAGGCAATTTCTAATATTATTTCTAATGCGGTTAATTATACTGATGAGGGGAAAGAAATAAGAATTTATATAAAAGATAAAAAGCTTATTATAGAAAATGATTGTAAACCAATTTCAGATGAGCATTTAGCACATATTTTTGAAGCTTTTTATAGGGTTGATTTTGATAGAAATAAGTCTAGTGGAGGAAATGGATTAGGTTTATACATAGTTGAACAAATTTTAAGGATGTATAATTTAAGTTTTTCTTTTAAATCAATTTCAACTGGTATGAGATTTGAAATTGATTTTAATTAATTATTTTTTAATTTTATAAACTTAACTCTTTTATTTCATAAATATTTCATATTGAACTAATAAAATGTACTCAAGTTAATAAACAAGGAGGAAATAAATATGAATGTATTTAAAAGATCGGTATTATATATAACAAGAAAAAAAATGAAAAGTATTATTATGTTATTTATATTATTTGGAATAGCAACAGCTGTTTTAAGTGGAATTTCAATTAAAAAGGCAGCTAATATAGCAAGACAAGATTCAAATAAGGATATGGCAAATACTTTTGAATTACAAACTAATCTTGGAAGTAATTTAAGTGGAACAATTCCAGAAAGTTTAATTGATAAGCTTTCAAAGGTAGATGGTGTTAAGAATTATGATGCTGCAATTCAAGGTGCTGGTTTAGATTTAGAAAATGTAAATTATATAAAACCAGAAAAAAATGCAGTTC
>ERZ841116.1483-NODE-1483-length-11399-cov-35.945874_pt1 | contig 11399 bp, 8 predicted proteins | sample MGYA00519875_ERZ841116 | MGnify/ENA primary metagenome ERZ841116 (study PRJEB31850, sample SAMEA3708889) | human gut metagenome | biome: human gut; feature: human-associated habitat; material: faeces | place: China | collected 2014 ... | reverse complement strand
GGACTATAAGATGTATTCCTTCCATGGAGAACCAAAGCTAACTGTGGTATGTTCAGATCGCTTTTCAAAGACTGGAACGCGTATGAACTTCTACGATATCAATTGGGAGCCTATGGGGATTCATTTTGGTCATTATCCTCCATTACCTACGGAGTTTCCAAAACCAGCTACTTATGAGGAGATGAAACGTCTCACCGCTGAGCTAAGTAAGGATTGTCCGTTCTTACGTGTTGATTTTTATGAAATAAAAGGGCGCCTATTTATTGGAGAATTAACATTGTTCCCTGGTGCTGGATTAGAAACGTTTCGTCCTATGTCAAAAGATTATGAATTAGGGGAGTGGTTACATCTTGAAACTGTACATCGGAGCTGATTTTGTTCCTACGGATATCAATAAAAGATTATTTGAAGAGGGGCATGGGGAAGCACTAGTAGGTAAAGAGCTGTATGAAATTCTTAAGCAATCTGATTTAAATGTTTTTAATTTAGAAGTACCTCTTACTGATGCAGAAACACCAATTGTAAAATTTGGTAATAATTTGATTGCACCGTCTAAGACAGTTTATGGCTATAAAGCTTTAGAACCTATTTTCTTAACATTAGCTAATAATCACTCCTTAGATCAAGGTGCGGAAGGCTTAACAACAACATTAAACTTGTTGAAGCAACATGAAATTGCTCATGCTGGGGCCGGTGCTAATTTGAAGGAAGCAAAGAAGCCATTTATCTTTGAAAAAGATGGCGTACGTATTGGCTTCTATCTATGTACAGAGAATGAGTTTACTATGGCTACTTCCCATTCTATGGGTGCTAACCCATTTGATGTATTGGACAGCTTTGATGAAGTGGATGCTTTAAAAGAACAATGCGACTACGTAATTGTTCTATATCATGGGGGCAAGGAATACTATCGTTATCCGTCACCAATGTTACAACGTTATTGTCGTAAGTTTATCGATAGAGGGGCTAGCCTCGTTATTTGCCAACATAATCACTGCGTAGGATCTCGTGAAGATTATAATGGCGGTTCTATCATTTATGGACAAGGTAACTTTATCTTTAACTCTGACTTCTACGTAAATCAGCGAGACTTTGTAAAAGATTCCTTATTAATCCGTGTAGAGGCAACAAAAGATAGCTTTGTTATATGTGAGTTACCTATTCGTATGAGTGATAATGGTACCCGATTAGCTACAGACGATGAAGCGGCAGAAACGTTAGCAGGTTATAAAAAACGGAGTGAAGAAATAAAGGATCCTCATTTTGTAATCTCAAACTATAAAGCTTTTGCTGATACTCATGTAAAACGTTATTTGCGTGAGTTCTTAGGTAGATCCTTTATTATACGTGCTATTAATGCTTTATTTGGTCGTAAGTTAATGCAACTTATTTTGGGGCCCACAAGTTATTTAGCAATACAAAACTATTTAGAGTGTGAAGCTCATCATGAATTATTCTTAAGAGGCATTAAGAATATCAATAAAAAATAATGGATACTAAAATCGTAGCTGCTGCTAAATGGTCTGTTATTACAGAGGTTTTAGCAAAGCTTATTACACCACTTACAAATATAATATTGGCCCATATGCTTGCGCCGACGGCGTTTGGTATATTGGCAACAATTATGATGGTTATCTCTTTTGCAGAAATGCTTGCTGATGCGGGATTCCAAAAGTTTCTTGTACAGCATGAGTTTGAAAGTGACCAAGAAAAGCAAGAGGCCACAGATGTGGCCTTTATTGCCAATCTAGTACTTTCTTTATTCTTGTGGGGCGCTATCATAATAGGCCGTGATGAATTGGCTGTACTAGTAGGTAATGATGGTTTAGGCATACCACTGGCCGTGATGGGGGCGATGATACCTCTATCAGCCTTTAGCAGTGTGCAGATGGCTTTGTATAGACGGGACTTTAACTTTAAGTTTCTTCTAAATATTCGCCTTATAACCATTTTGACACCTATAGTGATCTCTATTCCTATGGCGCTCATGGGGTACGATTACTGGTCTTTAATTGCTGGCATGTTAGGGGCTCAGCTGTTTACAGCATTAGCCTTATTAAAGAGTAGACGAAATCAAATTCGCTTATTCTTTAGTGGTCGCGTTTTTATGAACATGTTTAGCTATAGTGCATGGTCATTAGCTGAAGCCTTTTCTATTTGGCTTACCGCATGGGTCGATACTTTTATCATCAGTCGATTTCTGGATGCGTACTATTTAGGTATTTACAAGATGCCAATGGCCATTGTAACAACTGTTATGGCTATGGCTACAGCATCGCTAGCGCCAGTGCTTTTTGCTGCGCTAAGTAGGGTTCAACATGATCAACAGGCCTTTTCCAATACATTTTTTACATTCCAACGATATATGGCCTTATTCTTAGTGCCTATAGGAGTAGGCTTATTTGTATTCCAAGACTTTGTTGTCCATCTTTTACTTGGGCCTCAATGGAAATTGGCGGGGATTGTTTTAGGTTCTTGGGCATTGAGCTCAGCTATTATGACTGTTACAGCAAATCTAATTTCTGAAATATTCCGTGCTAAAGGCTTGCCAAATCTATCGTTCTGGACTCAAGTGTTACATTTAGTTGTTTTAATACCAGTTATTTATATTTGTATTCAATATGATTTCACTACCTTTGTGTATGCTCGCTCTATAGTGCGAATGGAAATGCTCGCTGTAGCTATGTTGTTCTTGGCTCTATTCGTTAATATGAGTGCGTTCCGCATACTATCTAATATTAGTGTATATCTCATTACCGCATCCATAGTTGGGGCGATAGCGTATAGTATTTTACATCTATATGATACGGTGTGGTGGACGATAGCTTGTATGCTATTATGCGTTCTATTGTATGTGGCTATTTTGTGTAGCATTCCATCTGAGCGTACTATTATTGCTGCTGGTGTAAATAAAGTTTTAGGTAAGGTAAGACGTTCATAATTAACAGAACTATGAAAGGAGTACATATGCTTTCAAAAAATGTAGACTTAAACAACACGGTAATCCTTGTAACGGGAGCCGCTGGATTTGTAGGGGCTAATCTCGTTATGTCCCTCTTATCTGAAGCAGAAGGAACTCAAATTATCGGCATAGATTCTGTTAATGACTACTATGACGTAGCCTTAAAGGATTATCGATTAGAACAAATCGATGAGATGAGCAAAGGCAATAAAAATACGTGGATTTTTAAAAAAGGCAATCTTGCTGATAAGGCTTTTATAGATGATATTTTTGCAACCTATAAACCACGTGTTGTAGTCAATTTGGCTGCGCAAGCAGGGGTTCGCTACTCTATTACAAATCCAGATGCTTATATCGAATCTAATATTATTGGTTTCTATAATATCTTAGAGGCTTGTCGTCATTCTTATGACAATGGTGAAAGTGGTGTAGAACATTTAGTATATGCATCATCTTCTTCTGTATATGGGGCGAATAAACAAATCCCATATTCTACAGATCATAAGGTCGATAACCCTGTATCCTTGTACGCGGCTACAAAAAAATCCAATGAATTGCTAGCTTATTCTTACGCCAAGCTATATAACATTCCGAGCACTGGCCTTAGATTCTTTACGGTATACGGTCCGGCAGGTCGTCCCGATATGGCGTACTTTGGATTCACAAATACTTTGCGCAGTGGCGGCACTATTAAAATCTTTAACTACGGTAACTGCAAACGTGATTTTACCTATATCGATGATATTGTAGAAGGCGTTTCTAAGGTTATGTGTGCTGCACCAGAGCGTCGTAACGGAGCTGATGGATTGCCAGTACCACCATATGCTATTTATAACATTGGTAATAGTAATCCTGAAAACCTCCTCGATTTTGTACGTATTCTTTCAGAAGAATTAGTATCTGCTGGAGTACTACCAGAAGATTACAATTTTGAGGAACATAAAGAATTAGTCCCTATGCAACCAGGTGATGTACCTGTTACGTATGCGGATACGAGTGCCTTAGAAGAAGATTTTGGGTTCAAACCAAATACAACGTTGCGAGAAGGTTTAAGACGTTTTGCTGTATGGTATAAAGATTTCTATATGACGGAGGGCAAATAAATGAAAATTGCAGTTGCTGGTACAGGCTATGTAGGCCTTTCCAATGGCGTATTATTAGCACAACATAATGAAGTGGTAGCCCTCGATATTGTTCCTGAAAAAGTGGATATGTTAAATCGCAAGGAAGCACCTATTGTAGATGCGGAATTGCAGGAATATTTAACCACTAAAGAACTAAATCTTAAAGCTACATTAGATCCCGTGAAAGCCTTTACAGGTGCGGATTATGTAATTATTTCTACACCTACCAACTATGATCCACAAAAGAACTTCTTTGATACATCTTCTGTCGAGCAAGTCATTAAAACCGTTTTAGAAATTAATCCTGATGCGGTAATGGTTATTAAATCAACTGTACCAGTAGGTTATACTGTACAAATGCGTGAAGAGTTTAAAACAGAGAATTTAATCTTCTCCCCAGAATTCTTGCGAGAAGGTAAAGCATTATACGATAACTTGTATCCATCTCGTATTGTTGTAGGTGAAGACTCTGAACGTGCTCGTCGCTTTGGTCAACTATTAGCTGATGGTGCTATTAAAGAAAATGTACCGCAGTTATATACAGGCTCCACAGAAGCAGAAGCAATTAAATTATTTGCTAATACTTATTTAGCATTGCGTGTGGCGTACTTTAATGAGCTTGACTCCTATGCGGAGGTACGCGGTCTTAGTACAAGCCAAATCATTAATGGTGTATGTTTAGACCCTCGTATTGGGGACTTTTATAATAATCCATCCTTCGGCTATGGTGGGTATTGCTTACCTAAAGATACAAAACAGTTATTAGCTAACTACAATGATGTACCACAAAATTTGATCTCCGCCATTGTTGATGCGAATAGAACACGTAAAGACCATGTGGCGGATGCTATTATCGCTAAAAATCCTAAAATTGTTGGTATCTATCGCTTGACGATGAAAATGAACTCTGATAACTTTAGAGCATCAGCAATTCAAGGTGTTATGAAGCGTATCAAGGCTAAAGGTATTGCTGTTGTAGTTTATGAACCTACTCTTGATGCAGAAGACTTCTTCAATTCACCGGTGATTCGTAACTTTGAAGATTTTAAACGCGTCAGCGATGTTATTGTAGCTAATCGTTGGGATTCATCTTTAGAAGATGTGAAAGATAAGGTTTATACGCGAGATATTTTTGACCGCGATTAATTTAGCTATATGTATTGTGACGTTTAGGAGAGTAGTATGAAACGTTGGATACTATATATCGTGTTAGGTTTAATTGTGTTTTTTATATGGGATAATTCACTACAAAACGGAGGCTCCTCTGATGGGTTTAGCCTTATTTTTGCAGAGAAGTTAGCTCCCATAGCACATAATTTAGGCTTTCACGGAAATATATGGGCTTTAAATAGGATTGTTCGGAAATTAGCACATCTTACGGAGTTTACAATCCTTGGTGGCGTTTTATATGTAATCTTACGTCGTTATATTGAGTATGGAACAGTATTTAAAACGATTGGTCTAGGGTTGGCTATAGCTATTCTTGATGAATTTATACAAAGATTTTCACCAGGTCGGAGCTCTCAGTTTTCCGATGTTGTCATTGATACAATCGGTGTTGTTATCGGTATACTCTTAGTAAAATTAGCCTATAGTATTGGTCAGAAAAAAAGCATGTCTAAAAAATAAACTGTTGCTAATATGCAGCATGAGTATAAAATGCCTCATAATCACGAAGATTATGAGGCATTTTTAATGAAATTAAGATGAAAGTTTAAATAAATTATTAAATGAACATATTATAATTTATCTATTTTTATATAAAAACCACTATACAAGCGACTTTTACCCTGTTATAATCATGAATAGAAGATGAAACTTAAATGAGATAAAGATGAACTTTATAAAATAGGACGATTTCTGTAAGGGATTATCGTAAGTAGAAGGGGAAGATTATGAATCGCGTGGTTGATTTACATGGTTGCATTTTGCCAGCTGTGCTAGGTCCTAAAGGGCCACAAACAATGGCAGAATCAGTAAAAATGATTAAGTCCTTGTGTGATCAAGGCATTACAGATATTTTTAGTACTCCTGATGTAACAGTATCTATGGATAAGAATACCTGGAATACTATGGAGTCTTTATTAAATGATGTGAAACTTGCTGTAGGGGAACAACAAGTTGAGGTAACTATTCATAGTGGTGCTCGTGTTTTGCTCTGTGATGAAATGGTTGAATATATTGCTGCTCATCGCAATCAATATCTTTTAGGAAATAGCCATTTTATGTTAGTAGCACTACCTCAAAATAGCAAAGTTCATCATATTAATGCATGGTTGTTAAGCTTGCTTGATATGGGTATTGTTCCAATTATTAGTGAAGTAGAAGCTCACCGACAATTGTTTACTAAACCAGAACAACTATTAGAGTGGGTTGATAAAGGCATTTTGATTCAATGCAATATGGCATCTTTTAATCACAATAATGCTAATTATCAAAGAGCTATTGAATTGTATCGCAATGGTTTGATTCATTTCTTTGGTACTGGTTATAGCAGTGAAAGTGATGTACAAGCGCATCAAGGTTATGTAGAAGCAATATCCAAATTGGATAGCACATATAAAAAAGATTTGCTCCCAAATATCCATCTTAATGAACGTGATCTTTTGGCTAATCGCACATTCTATCCAGCTGTTCCATCTAGTTGGGTAGGTCAAAAATCCAATTTCTTGACACGTCTATTTGGCTTCGTATTATAATTTATATAGGTTCTTTTATCCATGCTATATTGGCATGGGTAAAAGGACCTATTTTTACTTTATATTGTATTTGGGGTTGAAAACAACCACCATATATAGTATACTGAGGGAGCAGTAGAAATAGAGAGTTTTCTAATAATTCTTTACATTTTTACATATAAATTTATAAAAAGTATGGTTAACCATACTTTTTTCTATGTCTTAACATATTTTTCAGCGGTAACAAAATGGGGAGGTTGCCAATATGTTGCAGGTCATCAAACGGGATGGTACAAAGGTACCTTTCGACAAAAACAAAATTGCTTTAGCTATTGAAAAGGCTGAGCATAGTAGTACAGGGTTGTACGAAGAGGGGTTAGCACAGCGTATTGCAGATGAAATTGAAGAATATGCTCAAAAGCTCCAAAAAGATATGACAATTTATGCTATTGAAGATCAAGTGTATTATAAGTTGATTGAGTATCATAATCCTGCAACGGCACGTGCCTATGAAGGTTACAAAGCTGTTCAAGCTTTTAAACGTCGTCAAAATACTACAGATGATGATGTAATTGGTTTGTTAGATCGTAGTAATGTTAGTGTTCTTGATGAGAATTCTAATAAGGACGCAGCCATTGTATCTACACAACGCGATTTAATTGCTGGTGAGGTATCTAAGGATATTGCGCGTCGTAAATTAATTCCTACGGATATTTTAGAGGCTCATGATAGTGGTGCCATCCATTTCCATGATATGGACTATATTATTCAGCCTATGTTTAACTGTTGCTTAATCAATTTGGAAGACATGCTTACAAATGGCACGGTAATCAATGGTAAGAAAATTGATACGCCTAAATCTTTCCAAGTGGCATGTACAGTTACAACGCAAATCATCGCTCAAGTTGCATCTGGTCAATATGGTGGTCAAAGTATTAATGGCATTGATCGTATTTTAGCGCCATTTGTACGTAAATCTTATGAGAAAATCCTTAACAATGTTATTGAAGAACAAGTTGAGATTTACGGCATGGAGCCTAATATGGAAAAGGCTCGTGAAATTGCTTGGAAACGTACCCGCAAAGAGGTTAAGGATGGTATTCAAACTATCCAGTATCAAATTAATACATTGATGACTACAAATGGTCAATCTCCATTTGTTACATTATTTATGTATTTCCAACCTGATTATGAATACGCTAAGGAAGCAGCTCTCATTACTGAAGAGATTTTACGCCAACGTATTAAAGGTGTAAAAAATGAATCTGATGTATATATTACACCAGCTTTTCCTAAGTTGATTTATGTTCTTGATGAACATAATGTAACACCAGATAGCCCTTACTATTACTTAACTGAATTGGCTGCACAATGTACAGCTAAACGGATGTACCCAGATTATATTTCCGCTAAAAAAATGAAGGAAAACTATGAAGGGAATGTATTTAGTCCAATGGGTTGCCGTTCCTTCTTATCTCCTTGGAAGGATGAAAACGGAAACTACAAATTTGATGGACGCTTTAACATGGGCGTTGTGAGCTTAAACTTGCCACAGATTGGTATTCTGGCTCGCGGCAGTGAAGAAAAATATTTTGAAATTTTAGATAAACGTCTTGAATTAGCAGAAAAAGCATTGTTATTACGCTACAATCTTTTAAAAGATGTAGTGAGCGATGTGTCTCCAATTCACTGGCAACATGGTGCCATTGCACGCCTTAAAAAAGGAGAAAAAATCGGTCGTTTCCTTACTGGTGGTTATGCAACGATTTCTCTTGGCTATATCGGTATTTATGAAGCAACTCGATTGATTACAGGCGAATCCAATACAGGTGAAAAAGGCCGTGTATTTGCAATGAAAATTATGGATCGTTTAAACGATGCTATTAACCTATGGCATGATAAACATAATCTTGGCTTTGGTTTATACGGTACTCCTGCTGAAAGCTTAACAAATCGATTCTCTTCATTAGATCGTGCTCGCTTTGGTGTCATTGAAGATATTACTGATAAAGGCTATTACACTAATAGTTATCACGTAAATGTTCGCGAAGAGATTAATGTATTTGATAAATTTGCCTTTGAATCTGAGTTCCAAAAGAAATCTACAGGCGGCTGTATCTCCTATGCAGAAATTCCAAATATGACTAATAATATTCCAGCCGTTTTAACTATGATTCAATATATTTATGACCATATTTCTTATGCTGAATTTAATACCAAGTCTGACTACTGTCACGAATGTGGTTTTGATGGTGAAATTAAGGTCAATGAAAATAATGAGTGGGAATGTCCTCGTTGCCATAACACAAACCGTGATAAATTAACTGTTATTCGTCGTACTTGTGGTTATTTGGGTGAGAACTTCTGGAATGAAGGCCGTACGAAAGAAATCAAAGATCGTGTAATGCATATCTAATAATAGATAGCATCACTGTTTATTATTATAATTCTATACATGGTAAAAGCTGTGCCCAGGGCACAGCTTTTACTATACATGTGAAAAATTGAAATATATCTATATAGTGTTGATCATTTGATATGCACTACTATGGAGGTAATTATGAGATATGGGCAAATAAGACAATATGATATTGCCAATGGAGAAGGAATTCGAACATCTATCTTTGTGACTGGATGTACGCATTGTTGTTATAACTGCTTTAACGAAGAATACCAAGATTTTAATGCCGGTAAAGAATGGACACAAGCTGAAACAGATCTAGTTGTCTCTTATGTGAAGAATCCTAACTGCTCAGGTTTAACTTTATTGGGTGGAGAGCCCTTTCAAAATGTACAAGGTTTATTACCTGTAGTAAGAGCTGTACGAGGGGCTGCATCGGAAAAGAAAATTTGGGCCTATTCAGGGTATGAAATAGATGATATTTTAGAGGATGAGTTGAGACGTGCTTTATTACAAGAAATTGATATCCTCGTAGATGGTCGATTTGTAGATGAACTTAAAGATCCAGCATTACGATTTAGAGGTTCATCTAATCAACGTATTATAGATGTTAAGAAAACATTAGAAACTGGTGAAGTTGTGTTAGCAATGGAGTAGGTATGGCATTTGATAAACGTTTAATAGGTCTCATAATTGTTGTTGGATTTATAGCGGGATTAGTAGGGGCTTCTTATACACATTTAATGCATAGTATTCAGCATTTTGTATATCATTATTCTTCTGCAGATCATATGAGCTTTGGTGCTGCTGTAGCGCGAGTATCTCCAGTAGAACGATTGATACCACTCATTATTTGTGGTCTCATAGGTGGTGTGGGATGGTTTCTTATTCATCGATATGGTAAAGGTGTTGTAGATATTAAAACTGCGGTTTCCGGTAAGATGGAGATGAATCCCATCACTACGGTTTTACATGCAACCTTACAAATTATTACGGTAGCTATAGGTTCACCTTTAGGGCGAGAAGTAGCCCCTCGTGAAGCAAGTGCGGGGATCACAACTTTTTTAGTTAAGCACTTTGACATAAAACAAGAAGATCGCCAATTATTGATTGCATGTGCTGCAGGCGCGGGCTTAGCAGCAGTTTATAATTCACCATTATCGGCGGCAATCTTTACGTTAGAAACCTTGCTCCTTACTTGGAATATACGCGCCATGAGTGCTGCACTTATATGCTGTGGATTAGCAACTTTTGTAACTCGACAAGCTGGTGTAGGGGATGTCATTCAATATACAATGGCTCAACCTAGCTTGGGTAGTCACTATGTAGAATTCTCTATCGCCTTGGGCGCTATTGTTGCTTTAGGTGTAGTTTTATTTAATATTACTCAAGGTAAGTTACCTTCTATTCATCGTAGCAGTCCTGTTATGATCCCAATATCTATCGTTGCATTTACAATTATTGGTGCGTTAGCTATGTATTTCCCTGAAATTCTAGGGAATGGTAAGGCTGGGAACGAATTAACCTTTACTAATGATATTACATGGACTTATGCATTAGGATTATTTGGTTCTAAGTGGGTAGCGGTATTACTCGCATTAGCAGCTGGAGCTTATGGTGGGCGTATTACTCCATCTATGATGTTGGGAAGTACGTTAGCCATAGTATTTGGTACTTTTTGGTCTATTGCTGTAGCTCCTATATCATTAGGTATGGCTGCCTTTATCGGTGCTGTAGCATTTTTAGGACTTGCACAGAAGATGCCTATGACATCTTGCGTATTTATGCTTGAGTTGACTAGATTTTCTGTAGAGATGTTATTCCCTATAGCGTTGACCATGGGCACAGCACTTATGGTAGAACAAATTATTCAGGCCAAATTAAAAACGAGTAAATAGTTTTCGAACTAGAGTATTTATCAATGTATCGTTTTGGATATTCTACTAACTTATAAGGCTATATTTAGTTATTTTGAAAGCTAAGTTCTGTTTGCAATAAAAAATAAAAGCGGATAGTTGTTTATCAACTATCCGTTTTTGTTATTTGTGTAACTTTGTATATACATTTATACGATTTTAGCGTTTTTATCGTATTCCTCGCCACCTGCATCAGGAAGCATACCGTACTCAATTGTCCATAAGTGTTTATATTTTAAAGCTTGATTGTGAATGCGTTTGACTTGTGTTTCGTCTGTGCGAACAACACGGGCTGGAATACCAACTACTAAGGAGTTT
>ERZ841116.1481-NODE-1481-length-11404-cov-9.782624_pt1 | contig 11404 bp, 8 predicted proteins | sample MGYA00519875_ERZ841116 | MGnify/ENA primary metagenome ERZ841116 (study PRJEB31850, sample SAMEA3708889) | human gut metagenome | biome: human gut; feature: human-associated habitat; material: faeces | place: China | collected 2014 ... | reverse complement strand
TTTGTGAAGCTGATACAACAGGTATATCTATGGTAATAGTTCATAAGTTAGATAGATTTTCTAGAGATAAATATGACTCTGCAATGTATAAGCAAAAGTTAAAAGTAAAAGGAATAAGAGTAGTAAGTGTGTTAGAAAATTTGGATAATTCGCCTGAAAGTTTGATATTAGAGTCAGTTATAGAAGGTATGGCCCAGTATTATAGTGCAAATTTAGCAAGGGAGGTCGCTAAAGGCCAACGAGAAAATGGTTTAAGAGCCATGCATAATGGCGGGGATGCACCGTTGGGATATGATGTAACTAATGATAAAAGATATGCTATTAATAAGGAAGAAGCTCAAGCTGTTAAAATCATATTTGATATGTATGTTAATGGATACTCATATAGTAATATTATTGATAAACTTAATGATTTAGGATATAAGACTAAAAGAGGTAATAAGTTTGGAAAGAACAGTTTGCATGGTATATTAAGTAATGAAAAATACACAGGTGTATATGTATTTAATAAGACTCAAAGAAAAGGAATTAATGGAAAAAGGAATGGACATAAGCAAAAAAGTGAAGACGAGATTATTAAGGTAGAAGGTGGTATGCCGCAAATAATAGGTAAAGATATATTTATACAAGCACAAGAAATGATGCAAAAAAGAAAAAAAGCACCAGGATCTCATAAAGCTATAACACTATATTTACTTACAGGAATTATCAAATGTGGTGAGTGTGGACATGCAATGCAAGGCAATAAAAGAAAAGATAAATATGGTAATGACTACATTTCATATAGATGTGGATGTAGGAAACAGAAACGAGATTGTAAGAATAAAGAAATAAAGAGAGAGTATTTAGAGGAATTTGTTCTTACAGAGTTAGAAGAACATGTATTGAATGATAACGCCATACCAGCTTTAAGTAAGGAATTAAATGAAAGACTTAAAACTAAATCTAACGATAATCATGAGATGTTAAATAATCTTAGAAATAAGTTAGATAAGGTAAATAAGGAAATTGAAAATATACTTACTGCTATAATGAGTGGTATAATGAATAGTATGCTTAAAGACAAATTAGATGAATTGGAACAAGTTAAATTAAATTTAGATTTGAAGATAAATGAATTATCCATAGAAAGTAATAGTGTAGAATCAGTAGATATAACAGAAGATCAAATAAGAAACATGTTTGGAAGGTTTAAGGAGTTTGTTTTAACTAGGAATTTACCAGAATGCAAGAAGTTTATAAGTGATTATGTTAAAGAGGTAGTAGTATATAGAGACCACGTTGAAGTGATATTCAATGTGGTCTTTTCTTTTGTTGACAATGAAATAACTCATGATTTACATATTACTGCATCAAGAGAAATGGTAAAATAATGAATATTTAATACGTAGATGGAAATAATTTAAAAATCTAATTGTCTAAATCAAATAACATATTTTATATAGGATACAACTATATTATATTAAAAGTTAAATATAGAAATTTATTCCCAAAGATAGTAAGGAGTGGTATAATTGGGTCATATAATAGATTTTAAAAGATACAATAACAAAAGAAGAGGGGGAGAGTATATGGATATACTAGATGTAGCTAGAACATTTTTATACATGGATTCTATGTCCCATAAAAAATTGCAGAAACTTTGTTACTATGCACAAGCATGGTATGTAACAATAAAAAATAAACCATTATTTGAAGACGATATAGAAGCATGGGTTCATGGACCTGTTGTGCCTAGCTTATATTCACAATATAAAACATATGGATCAAGGGCTATTCCTAGGGAAGTTAAAATTCCTAATAATGTAGAAAGTAATATAGAAATATGTGAATTTCTACAGAACATTTATAAAGTATATGGTCATTTATCTGCTAATGAATTAGAACTTTTGACTCATACCGAAGATCCTTGGATTAATGCAAGACAAGGCAAAAGTGAGTGGCAACCAGGTTATGATTCAATATCTCTTGATGATATGAAAAGATATTATTCAAATTTAAAATGATACATTAACAGGGGGTAATGACAATAGAAGATAAATTAAATAACATAATTACAGATATATTTAATCCAATATTTTCTCAAGGTTTATTATTAGGAGTAATAATTGGGATTGTAATATGTCTGATTATACAAAATAAAGTAAATGGAAATAAGATAGTAAAACAAATAAAAGATAATATAAATATAAAGAATTTTATATTTATAGGAACTTGTTTAATAACAATTGTTTTATTTATATCTAGCTTATTAGGTATAAGCATATCAAATGCAACATTAAGTACAATATTGAACTTTGCAGTATCATTTGTATTTGCATTTATGTTTAATGAATATAGTAATGATAAGTCATTTAAAGAGAAACAAAAGGAACCTGCGATGAGGTCATATAGACATAGTATAAATATTTTATCTAAATTAGACTATGGAATAGAGACAACTAAACTTATAGAACTAGATTTTGAAAATTGTGATGGTAAAAATAATAACGGTTGTAATTTTATAGCTAATATACATAGAGTTAGAGATTTACTTAAAACAATAAGAATGGATTGCGTAGAAAATATAAATGATTGGGCAGATGTATTGTCTGAGGATTTAAATAAAATAAGTGAAATAGATGCTATAAAAAATGAAATTGAAAATAAAACTAAGTATATACAAGATGAAAATAAAACGATACCTAATTTAGAGACACATCTAAAAGAAGTAAGCGAATTAAAGACAAAAGTTAAAAAACTTAAAGAAGAAATGGATCCAAGATTAAAAAATACATTAGATATAAAACAAAAGTATGAAAATGATTATATAAAAGAAATACAACAAGAAATAAAAATGAAGCGAGGATCTAATGCTAGAAGAGGATTAGATTTATCTATATTATTTAGATCAAAAGATATAGATAAATCTTCATAATAAATCATATTTATTAAATATATGAAGTATATATACAAGAGAAAAGTAGTTAATTAATAAATAATCTATACTAGGTGGTTTATTAATTAACTTTTCTTATATTAAAAGATATAGATAGTACATCTTATAAGTATTAAATGGATGTACTAATCTAAAAAGTTAAAGCTAAAAATTAAGGTTGATAGATTTCGTGGGTATTATTCCTGCGATTCGTCTCCACCATTGAAATCCACGAAAAACACATTGATATAATAGTCAATGTGTTTTTTTATTTATAGTATAAAAAATACTAATCCTTATAAAATCCTTATAAACATTCTTTATACTTTTATTAAATCAAAAAGTAGAAGGGATGTTTTTTTATGAAATATATGATACAGACAAAAAATTTAAATAAAAGCTATAAAAAACAAGAAGTAAATAAAGATATATCTTTACTAGTACCAAAGAATTCAATATATGGATTACTAGGCCCAAATGGAGCTGGAAAATCAACATTACTTAAAATGCTTACAGGAATGATAAATCCTACATCAGGAGAAATAATATACAAAGAAAAACCATGGTCAAGAAATGACTTATTAGAAATAGGTTCACTTATAGAGCAATCGCCAATATATGAAAACCTAACCGCAAGAGAAAATCTAAAAGTACGTACACTATTATACAACTTACCAGATTCAAGAATTGAAGACGTTCTAGAAATTGTTAACCTTACAAATACAGGAAACAAAAAAGCAGGCAAATTTTCAATGGGAATGAAACAAAGACTAGGAATTGCAATAGCTTTATTAAATAATCCAAAACTATTAATCTTAGATGAGCCTACCAATGGATTAGACCCAATAGGCATAGGAGATTTAAGAGAATTAATTAAATCATTTCCCAAAAAAGGAATAACAGTAATCATATCTAGCCACATTTTATCTGAAGTAGAGCAAATTGCAGATTATATAGGAATAATTGCAAATGGTCAACTTTGGTATCAAGAAAAGGTTCAAGAGGATATAGATTTAGAAAAGTTATTTTTAGAAGTTGTTAAAAAGGCAGGTACTAAATATGAATAAAATACTACAATCAGAGCACTTAAAACAAAAGCATACTTTTCAAAAAAAATTAATATATTTAGCTCCATTAGTAAGTATAGCAATAGCTTTTGTATTAATGGGAGGATACTATATACAAAAAAGTGCGTATAACTGGTGGTATACATTGATATTACCAGGAAGTTTTACTATGATATGTTCATTTATTATATCTAATGATAGGAAAAGAAAATTCAATGGATTATTTAGTGTTATAGTGGATAAACAAAAAATTTGGTATTCTAAAATTATTATCAGTACTATGTATTTAGGGTTAAGTTGTTTAGTGTTTTTCGTAGTAATAACAATTATGGGATTTATATTTGAAACTGCTATTCAAGTTCAAAATAGTTTATTAGCATCTACAATATTATTTATAACGTTCTCGTGGCAAATACCGGTACTGATGTACTTAACCATGAAATTTAGTACTGGATTTACTATAATTATTAGTATTTTATGCAATTTTCTTGGTGGCATACTATTAGCGTTAACACCAATATGGTGGATTCCATTTGCGATACCATCAAAACTTATGTGCTATATAATAAGAGTTATGCCAAATGGTTTATCTGTTGAGGCTGGAGCTTATCCATTTGATATAAAAGTTATATTAATAGGTGTATTAGTAACTATTACACTTTATATTGTCACGTCATATTTAACTGCAAAATGGTTTGAAAAACAGGAGGTTTAACTATGCCAAGTTTTATAAATTATATAAAGATAGATTTCTATAAATTTTATCATTCAAAAATAATTAAAGTGCATTTTATTATTCCAGTGTTAGCTATGATACCTTTTTTATCGTACTATTCAGTTTCTCCATGGAATGAATTGGATAAAGTTATTTCATATATTCAAATTATTTCAATGTCATTTCCTTTAATAATATCTATTATATTGAATATGGTATATGAACAAGAAGAATGTGGAGGATTTCAATACTTTTTAACTACTCCGAATAAAAAATACCTTCCCCATTTTAGCAAGTTAATATCAATAATTATTTTAGGGTTAGTATCAACACTTATAGCAATATTAGGTTTTGGAATTATGTTTTATATTATGGGAAATGACTCTATAGAGATAAGTTTTTATTATAAAGAAACTTTGATAGTATTCTCAAGTAACATACTTTTATATATGATACAATATTTAGTAGTATTTTATTTTGGCAAAGGTGCATCAATTGGAATTGGAATAATTGGAAGCCTTATTTCAGCACTGATGTTAACTGGTTTAGGAGATGGAATATGGCAAGTGATACCTTGGGCATATTCAATGAGATTATCTTCTTACTTTATATTGTATAAGGAAAATATATTAATTCAAAATAGTGAGATAATACAAGGTATATTTATAATGATAATATTTATAGCTATAACTTTTATTTCACAATTAATATTTAGTAATCATTGGGAAGGGAACAGAGAAAATTATTAGAGCAAGGAGTATTTATGAATAGTATAAATATTTTAGTAGTTGATGATGAGATTGAGATTTGTAATTTGATAAAAAGTGCATTGAAAAAGCAGGGATACGCAGTTACTGTAAGAAATAATGCAATAGATATTAGTAAAGAAGAACTTAATAAATTTGATTTAATACTATTAGATGTAATGATGCCAACCGTAGATGGATTTACTTTATGTAGATATATTCGAGATGAAGTTGATTGTCCAATAATTTTCATAACTGCCAAAACGATGGAGGAAGATATACTAGAAGGATTTTCTATAGGTGCAGATGATTATATAAAAAAGCCTTTTAGTATTTTGGAATTAAGGGCAAGAGTAGAGGCTCATCTCAGAAGAGAACATAGAGAAAAACAACAAGTTTTATCAACAAATGAATTAAAATTTAACTTGAAATCAAAAGAAATATATTTTAATGATGAAAAAATACTACTTACAAAAGGTGAATATAAAATTTGTGAGTATTTAGCAAGACACAAGGGACAAGTTTTCACATTAGAACAAATTTTTATAGAAGTTTATGGATTTGATAAAGATAGTGACAGTAGCTGCATTAGAGAACATATAAAAAATATACGTGCCAAGCTTACTAAGTATATAGAAAGCCCCATCACAACAGTTTGGGGGATAGGATACAAATGGATATAAAAAGAGGAAAAAGTCTGTACATGATATTTTTAGGATACTTGATTAGTTTTTGTATTTTAAGCATAATATGGATTTTTTCATTAGTAGCTTTTATTAATATTTCTGTTAATAAGGATATAATAAAGCCTGCTAACTATATGGAAAATCAAGTAGAAAAATTAAAACTAGAAGCAAAGCAAGGTTTGAAGTTTGATTCAAGTAAAATACCTTATTCAAGTAATTACATTTTTTTTGATAATAAAAATAAAGTGGTTAAAGCAAACACTAATGAAGATGAAACAAAGAATATAAATAAATATTTAAATGGGGAAAAATTCAGCAGTAAATATGTTTACGATAAAATAATCTTTAAAGATGGAACTTGTATAATTGGATATGATATTAAAGCACACTTTACATCAAGGATACTGCATGACTTAATACCATACCCAGAAAAACTATTAATAGTTGTATTTTTAACAGGATTTATATTTATAGCACTTATCATAGCAATACAGTTTGGTAAAAAATTAAAAAAAGAATTGTATCCTCTTAAATTATCAACTGAGAAAATAATGAATCAAGACTTAGATTTTGAAGTGAAAAATAGTGATGTGAAAGAATTTAATGAAGTATTAATTTCCATTTCAAATATGAAAATAGCCTTAAAAGAATCGTTAATGATGCAGTGGCATATGGAAAAGGAAAAGAAAAATCAAATATGTGCGCTAGCTCATGATATAAAAACACCAATAACTATAATAAAAGGAAATGCAGAACTTTTAAAGGAGAGTCAACTATGTCAAGAGGATAGAGAGTTTACAGACTACATTATTAATAATGCAGATAAAGTTGAAAAATATATATCTATATTAATTGATATATCAAAATCACCTTTAGAAAAAAATGAAACTAAAGAAGCTATTGACATAGATAAATTTGTAGAAGAATTAAAATGTGAACTTTACGCATTGTGTTCATTAAAAAGCATAGCAGTTTCTAATAAGATGAGTTATAAAACAAAAATAATTATAGGGAATAAAGAACTCTTAATGAGAGCTATTGTAAACATAATGTCAAATGCAGTTGACTATTCACCTACAAAAAGTGAGATTGAGTTTGTAGTAAGTGAGAAGGAAGGTATGTTTATATTTACTATAAGGGATTCTGGTAGAGGATTTACTGAGGGTGGACTCAAAAATGCCACAAGTCAATTTTATATGGAAGCAAATGAAAGAAAAGTTGGAGAACATTATGGTATGGGATTGTATATTGCAGAATCCGTAGCTAAAAAGCATGGTGGTTTTGTAATCTTAAAAAATAGAGAAGACAAAGTTGGTGCAGAGGTTTCGTTAATGATTAATACTAAAGTGTGATATATTCAGATAGATTATATATATACTTAGTATAGCTAGAGTATATTTATTGTAATGCTAGACGTATAGCATTTTAAATAAGCTATAAATGAATGTGAAGTTTTATTAGGCATTTATTATAAAGTTGAGTATAAGTTAATTGTGGGTATGATTCTTGTGAATCGTCTCCACCATTGAAATCCACGAAAAACACATTGATAATTTTATCAATGTGTTTTTTTATTGCAATAAATTGATTTTATAAAGACATAAAATATGAAATATAAATTAGAAAGTTAAGATTAAATATAGTAAGAATTAAGCTAAAAAGTACATGATGAATTACTAGTCATTTAGAGTATCTTCCTTAAGTTTGTCAAACTAAGTATTATAAAATGCTGTTAAATTTTCCTTCTGATGAACATTTTGAGGGACATTAATAAAGCAATTTTTTTATTTTAACAATTTATAAATTTCATACTTTAATTAGAATTACGTTGTTTTTAATATAGCCTTTTGATATAAATTTTAGATAATGAAAGGTACTTATAAGTAAATTTACTTTTAGGAGTTTTTATTATTTAATTGAAAATATATTAAAATGATAGATGATGTTACTATTTTTAAAAACAAACTACAAAATTCGACAAAATAACCTACAATATCATTGAAAAAACTATATTATTTAATATATAATATTAGAAAATAAATTAAAAATTTATTATTTATAGTACTTATAATAAAAAATATATTGGAGGAATATTAAAGGTGATAAAAAGAATAATGGCGCTTTTTTTAGCATTAATTATGTGCTTAGATGTAAGTATAACAGCAAATGCAGCTGTTTTGAATAAACCTACTGAGCATATTGCAAATGTAGTTTATTTTGTTGATTTTAAAGATAGCAATTCAAATTTTATGGATGGCAAAGTTGATAAGGTTAAAGATATGTTTGATGGAAATAAGGATACTTCATTAAGTAACTATATAAAAATTATATCTTATAATCAAATGAATGTGCATAATTACTTTCCACAAGAACAAAATGGAAAAATAACACCATATAGATTACCGAATAATAGAAGTTACTATAACAATAGTAACGAAACTGAATTAATATCAAATGTACTTGAAAATGTTCCTGTAGACCCAAGTTACAATATTGATATGAATAATGATGGATATGTTGATAATGTTATATTTATTTTTGGTGCAAAAAAGGGTGAAGATGGTGATGTGCTTTGGGCACATAAAGCTAATCATAATGGTGCAACAGAAGTAAACGGTAAAAAAGTAAATAACTACAATATACATAACTCATATGGTTTGATTGACTCTGTATTAAGGGAAAGAGGAGTACTTATACATGAATTTATGCACTCAATAGGTTACCCAGATTTATATCGTTCAAGAGGAACTGGTGCACCAGTTGGAGGATGGGACATAATGGCTAGTGTTTCATCATTTGTTCAGTACCCATTATCTTATTTAAGAAGTGCCATATCTGGATGGATATCAATAGATACTATAACTCAAAATGGAACATACACATTAAAGCCTTCAAGTAATTCAGGTGATAATCAAGCTTTAATTTTAAAAACTCCTATTTCAGAAAAAGAGTTTTTTGTTGTTGAGTATAGAAAAGCTGGAACACCATATAAAGATCAGCTTGATGAAAAAATACCAGGTAGTGGATTAATAATTTATAGAGTAAATACAGAAGAAACTTCGAACTATCATGGTAACAAAGATTATATTTATGTATTTAGACCAGGTGAGACAGGAGAAGGTGATGGTAATGGAAAATTATCAGAAGCTTTCTTATCTAAAGAATCTGGAAGAACAACTTATGGTAGTTCTGATTTTAGTAAAAAAATAAGTGACAAAGCAATAACTTATTCTAACGGGCAAAATAGTGGAATAGTTATAGAGAATGTTTCAAATGCAGGAGAAGAAATCACTTTTGATGTTAAATTTACAGATACATCAAATCTAGATATATGGGATGTAGTAGGAAATAAAGAAGTATCAAATAGAACAAACAATGATATTGATATGGATGTAGTTGGAGATAAAGTTTATACAGTATATAATGAGGATAATAAGTTAAAAGCTAAGATGTTTGATGGTTCAAATTGGGTTAGTTTAGGAGATAGTATAATAAATAATAAAGGAAATAACCCAACAATTACAGTGTACAATGATACACCATATGTTTTATATCATGATTCTGCTTATAAAAGTATAGTTGCAAAATTTACGAATAATAAATGGGAAACTGTGCAAACTCTAACAAGCGATTTAAGTCAGTATTCAGATATGATTGCAACTAATAATGGAGTATATATTGCAATTACAAATGGTAAGACAACATTTATGAATGAAGGTAAGGCGTATTTAAAAGTATTTAAATTAAATTCAAATACAAATAAGTTTGAATGCATTGGAAACAATATACATACAGGGTATGTAGTAGAACCTTCTTTAAGTGAGAGTAACGGAAATGTATATGTGTCATATACAGATTTTTTACAGAATAATAAAGTTTTCATACAGAAGTATGAAAATAATACTTGGAAAAATATAGAGGGGATAAATTTATCAGCATCAAGAGCTGTTATTGAGGTAACTGATAAAAAATTATACCTTGCAACTACTTTTGTAAATGGAACAAACTCTTCGCAAGTTCATGTTTATGAAAATAACAAATGGACTAAACTTGGAGAAGATGTTGGTGGAAGTGAAGTAACAAATTTACTTATAGATGTTAATGGTAAAATACCGTATGTAGCTTATGTTGATAGCGTAAAGGGTTGTTCAATAGTTAAAAAAATTAATGGTGATAAATGGGTACAAGAAGGATTAAATGTATCAGACGAGAATTTAAGTAAACTTGATTTTAAAATAAGTAATAATAAAGCGTATGTTGCAATTAATCCAACTGCATCAAAAAAATTATTAATTAAATCGAGACAATTAGAAAAATTAAATACAGGACAAATAGTTGGAGTTTCAGGTATTACCTTGAACAAAACAGCTCTGAATTTAACAATAGGAGCTAGTGAAAGTTTAGTAGCAACAATAAGTCCAAGTAATGCAACAAATAAAGATGTGGAATGGACAAGTAGCAATACAAACGTAGCTACGGTAGATACAACAGGAAAAGTAACAGGTGTATCAGCAGGAAGTGCAACAATAACGGTAAAAACAAAAGATGGAACTAAGGTGGCAACATGTAATGTGACAGTAAAAAATCCTATAGCAATTAATGATATAAATAAACATTGGGCAGAGTCAACTATCACAGATTTTATAAGTAATGGATATATAAATGGATACCAAGATAATACATTTAGACCAAATAACTCTATAACGAGAGCTGAATTTATAAAAATATTCAATAAGTACTTTGGATTGAATAAAAAAAGTGGTAAAACATTTAAGGATACGTCTACACATTGGGCAAAAGATGAAATAGACATAGCTGTTACTTATGGAGTGATAAATGGATATCCTGATAATACATTTAAACCAAATGAGCCAATAACAAGAGAACAAGCAGCAAAAATAATATCTAACTACAAAAAAATAGAAGATGATAATTATGATAAATTAAATAAATACAAAGATGCTACAAATGTGTCTACTTGGGCAAAGAATTCAGTAGAAGGTGTATTAGAGCAAGGATATATGAATGGATATTCTGATAATACATTTAGACCGAAGAATAATATAACAAGAGCTGAGGCAGTTGTTACATTAAGTAGAATAAAAAAATAAATGGACTAATTGTATGTATTATTACAGTGATTTGTCTTAAATATTAAAAATACTCATATCCAATGGATATGAGTATTTTTAATATTTAAAATTTATCGATGAATAATATATAGTAGTCGAACTTAAAAAAGTTCGTAAATAGATTCTTCAAGGCTCTTGTTA
>ERZ841116.1473-NODE-1473-length-11450-cov-75.999210_pt1 | contig 11450 bp, 10 predicted proteins | sample MGYA00519875_ERZ841116 | MGnify/ENA primary metagenome ERZ841116 (study PRJEB31850, sample SAMEA3708889) | human gut metagenome | biome: human gut; feature: human-associated habitat; material: faeces | place: China | collected 2014 ... | reverse complement strand
ATAGATAGAGCCTAGGACAAGCAGTCTAGGCTCTTTTCATTTTTACACGGATGGACCTTCCAATTATTAGCTTCAGAAATCTATCAAATTACACTTGACTATCTCGCCATCTAACTTACTGGGATTGGACCTAAAAAGGTCCACTGAACAGCCTCGCTTTTGGGTTTCTTGGCTCGGACCTAAAAAGGTCCACTGGAACGTTTTATTGTAATAAATGATAAAAAATAAAACTATAAACACACTGAAATTAGTCGTTTATAGTTTTTTTTATTTTTATTTGTGTCCACTGATTTCTGAAAAAGGTGGACAGATTTGTGGACGGATTATTCTTCGAAAAAGAATGTCCGTTTGAAATCAGTGTCCGCAGGTAATTCTGAACGTTTTACAGGTTTCCCTAAATTCAGCATTAATTCAATAGCTTTTAAAATAGCTTCATCAGATACGTTTCGACTGTCAACTTGTCCACCAACCACGTCGCCATAAACGCCGTAAAAATGGCCATTTTCGTCATCGTGACCATAAACGTCCATGATATTGTTGGTTTCCTTATTGCAGTAAACTTCACCGTTCTCGTTCATAATAGCGTATGCTACGTCTTTGTTTTTAATCTCTTCAAGTAGTTGTTTTGCTTTTTTCATGTCTAACTCCTCTTAATGCAACTTTTTAGCTAATTCAGTTAATTTATGTCCTGTTTCGATTGTGAGATTTTCAATTTTCCTTTTTTTTGTGACAAGTGCCGAAATGGTTGATTGTGGAATCTCGCTCATCTTTGAAATCTTGTATCCCGATGTATTTTTTAAGAGCCATTCAATTTCATTTGTATCTACTTTCATACCAACCCCCACTTTTTATGCTGCTTGTCCGAATAGTTTGATGTGAAGTTTTACTGCACGCATTGCCAAAGACCAAACGCTTGTTCCAGGCCATGCTTCTTTTGCCATATCGCTAACATTAACGAATTTTGTGTAAGCGTCCATTTCGAATGAAACGCCTAACTTTTTGCAAGCCCAATCCCAAGCTTTCACTTCTTCTGATTTTTCAGCGTTAGCGTAGTTTTCTTTGATTCTATCAACGATATCTTTTTCGTGTGCCCAAGCCTCTTTCAAGCAAGTAGCAAATGTTTTTATGTCACCAAGTTCGCTAACAGTAAGATATTCGAAGTCTGCCAAAGTGATATCATCGTTGTTAAACAAGTCCCACGCTTCTTTCATAATTCCTGATTTGTCGTATTTCATTTTTTCTTTACCTCTCTCACTTTCTATATATATTATATCGCATATGTTATATATTGTCAACACTTTTATCAAAAATATTTTATTTTTTTGCAAAACAAAAAACCCGACATAAAGTCGGGGCAGTTCGAGAATTTTTATCGAAAGACGCCAAGTATTCCACTGACTATAGTATCACTTATCTATGCGAATCGCAAATAAAAAAGAGCTATGAGATAACCTCGTAGCTCTTTGCCTATGATGGACTTATATTATAACACAAATAAATAAAAAACGCACCAGACCCCGTAGAGTTACTGGCACTTTCCTAGGTATATTATATCACAAAAAGCCCCTGCTCAGAACGTATCTGTCCATAATGGATGCAGGGGGATTGGTGTCTACCTATGATAGAATCTCATCAAAACCAATATTATCATACCACAAAAAAAGCCCCAGCACAATGCTGAGGCTTCGACCACTACTGCCATTGTATCCCTACTGCAGTCTGAGGGGAGGCGATATACTCCTTTTTAATTTTATAGTTTGCGTGGTTCTTTTATTTAATTATACACCAGTTTGGCCTTGTGTAGCTGCCGCACGTTCTTCAATCGCTTTAACGACTAAAACGCTAGCTTCACCGATTGCTTTAGATACTGCTTCAGCATCGTTCGCTTGACTTACAAGGAAACGTTCAAAGTCTGCATCATCTAGCTGCAAACGTTTAGCTCCAGTTGCTTCGAGTGCATCTACTGTACCCATTGAGCCAATACCAAATACACGCCCGTTAACGACTGCCACCCAGCCTTCTTTACCGCTTTCGCTTCGTACTACAAAATTCATAATATCTTCTTCCTCTTTCTTATTAACTAAATTGTCGCCATCATTAATAATGACTACATTCTTATCCAATCCACCAGCTAGACCAGTCGATGTAAACTGCCACCAGCGTGTGTGTTCCATGTTTGGATACACACCCCAATATGGTTCTGGGCGTACCTCATAATCTGGATACGCTGCAATCCATAAACTATTAGGATAGCGTGCAGTAATCTGATCTACATACACGTTAGTCAATGTATAAGGCTTGTAACTGTAATAGATAGGCTCGAAGCCATTTGCCTTGCAGATATCCATAAATGCTAACACTGCATTAGTATTGGCTTGCTTATCGCCACTAGCCCCGTCCTCATAATCACATACAAGATAACGTGGGTGTGATGGCAAGTTGCTGATAAAGTAATTTGCTTCGGCTTGTGCCGTTGCAACATCGCCACCAAATCGTGCAAAGTGGTAGTAACCAATACAATTACTTGTGTTGGTTTGTTGAGTGGCTACTGGACTAACCCAGCCCACGCCTTCAGTAACCTTGATAACTGTATTGTTCGTACCACTAGCACTACAGATACTAGCTAGGTCGCCCGGTTGATAAGCTGACACGTCGATAAAATAGGCGTTCTCGGTCATACCATCGAATGGCAATTCAAACCAACCAATCATTTGTTGGCTTGGTGCACTCCAGTCAATATAACTGAAATTCCCAGCACTATCGAGGTTGCGGGTTACTTTGCGTGTCCATCCGCCGTTATAGAGACAGTCAGCGTTACCGTCAATATTTTGCTCGACTGTGGTAACAGTACCGTCTGGGTTTTCTGCGACCACAAAGCCAATGTGTCCGAATTGGTGATATGGTAAACAGTTTGTTACCCATACACTCCCAACGGGTGGATTGTTCGCACCGTTGAAATAAGTGACTTTCAAACCTAGACTTTCAGCACGGCTTAACGCATCGATGGCGTTTAAGTAGCTGAAATTAAGATTAAACAACCCTTGATACTGTAGCACATTGTCAATCAAGCTGATACACTGCCCACCATAAGGATTAGTGGGAACAGTGACACGTTGATTGACTAAGCTCTCAAGCGTGTTTAATAACTGTGTTTTTGATGTCATAGGTCTCCTTTCTTATTTTAATAAAATATTATTATCTGTTGCATACTTCAATTTGGTTGATAGAGGTCATGAGTTTAGCCATAGCTAGTCCTCATAAGGTTTAGTATACGATAGTGCTCGTTCACTATCGCTAAGCCCTTTCGTTGTTGGGTCTGGAAACATATTCAAGGCGTTGACCACTGTCAAACCTACCAAGTATGGATTGGACAAGAATCTGCCAAACAACCCAAACAAAGCTCCCCAGCTTGTGATATCTTCGAACTTGATACCAAAGTAAGCCAAGACTGGCAACACCAATGCTAGTGCAAAGCGTGTTACGAATGTACGGTTTTTAAAACGAATAGACCAGTTAATTTTCATGTTAATTCCTCACTTCTAAATTAATGTATTTCTTATATAGGGCATCGATGTACCCGTTGCCACCTAGTTTCTTGTAACTAGAGTGCATTTTGTGAATCACATCCGAATTATGCACGGTGGTATACCCACGCTCTAACTCCTTGTTAATATCACGTTCCAACCTTAGATACATAGTAACAAGGTGAGCTTCATCATGCACTGCTAGTTTGTCATTTAATTCATTGATCTTTTGGCCATTTGATTCACCCACTTTTTGAATAGTTTCAACTGACTCATGGATGTTGTTTAACTCGCCTTTTAAATCTCCGAATTGTGATTTGCTTAAATTAGCTGATTTGCTAGCTTTCATACCAAACCAGCCCGTTGCTATAACTCCGATAGTAGGGGCAAGGTGGTCAATCAAATCAGAAATATTCATCTTTTATTTTTTACCCCCATTCTTTAACGCATTACGCCTGTGTAGTATCCGCCAAGATTTCGTCTTCAACTTTATAACGCAAGTCACGCAATGCACGTTCGTCTGTACGCATTTCTTGACGATGTTTAGCGTAGAGTTCAGCGTTAAGAAGATTTTCTTGCACTGTAGAGACTGCATTGGAATCTACGCTGATAAATGTTTGTTTGACAAGGATTGTAGCTCCTTCTTCTTCGACATTAAATTCTGCGTTGATTGTACGTTGTTTTGTGATTTTAAGTGACATGATATTATTTTTCCTTTCTTTTATTCTTCGACCGTTGGGTATTCGTCTTCTGTGATGTAAGTGACCGTTCCTGTGTAGACAGCATCTCCAAAACTTGGGTTTGAAAAATACATACTTCCATCCGGTTCAAGGTGCCACACTGCACATCCTTTGTGCTCATTAGCTACATTTTTATTGACAACCAAGTGAGTTTGCACACAAGGCTTGAATCCATTTGGAATCTTCTCGCCCAAATCCTTGCGTTCCCCTTCAACAACAGAATAGATTCCTCTGATTAAGCTGAAGGTTACTACACTACCTTGTCGTACTATGTTAGCTTTGACACCATACCCTATTGGGATTTCTTTTTTTACGGCAGGCTGATTACTTTGCACGAACTCAACCCAGCCCCCAACTGTGTTTTGTGTTAGAGTGCGTTTGAAGAACCTACCAGAACTTGTTGTTAACGATTGGTGAATGCCACCCAGCCCTTCTATTACTTCTAAGAACCCTGCTTGTTCTGTAGGTTTAGGTTTGCTGATAGGGTAGTTCTTCATCGTGCTCATTACTGAGAAGAAGCCTGTCGTTCTGTAATCGTCAAGGTTCGTGTTGTTATATTCAATAATCGCAGCGCCTCGAACTTCCGTAAGTCGGTGGTGCTGGATTGGCTTTGAACCTGAATAAATCAATCCGTTGACATCAAGCGCCCCATTTTCACGATATTTACCAATACCCACACCTTGCTGGTCATAGGACACGATAATTTTATCGGTCGGCGCTGTATCTTGAAATTTTGAGTCTGAAAATCTATCCTCTAGTTTCCCTGCGACTATGAATGAAGTATCTGCGGGATATTCCTTGCCCAAATTAGCATTAGAGGCCTTGAACTCAGAAATGCTTGACCATTCACCGCCAGCTTGCCCGTTATCTGCTACAACATTGCTTGTTCCAACTTTGGTTGTTGTAAAAGTCAGCTTCATGGTATTTTTTTGAACGCCATTAACGCTAAGAGGTGCTATTTTAGCAAACCTCTTAATGGTTAGTGTATCTGACTTTGAGCCACTTCTGGTAACTTCAAATTTTAGCGTTGGACTGAAATAGAACAAGAATGTTATTTTGACTTCCTTCCAATCAGACCAAATCCCGCGAGAGTCTTGAACTCTCCCTCTCAAAGTCATTTGAGTGTCTTTGTTTACAGCGACCTCACGGAATATCCCACCGTTCGTTGAAACAGAATTACTGGCACCAACGATTTCAGCGTAGTAACCAGCTATTGTAGCCCCATTCTTTGCTTGCGCTCCGTTGAAAACTACTTTCACAAGCGACATTATAGACACGAAATGTGTTGGCTCCGGAATTATCCTCTGAGTCGTTGGATTTGTGTCTGTCAAAGTAAATCCAGTGAACGAAGGTTTCATGTTGTTTGTAACAACGCTTGCCGTTAGTGTTGCTGACTGCGTCTGGATCAATTTGCCGTCTACATAAGTATCGACATATATAGTACCTCGACCAGTTGTTGCATTCGGTATGTCGTTTGCGAAATCCGCTGGGATTGTCCACTTAAACGATGTTCCAACATTGTCAGCAATTTTACCTTGTTTGTTACCCCAAGCGTAGCGCAGTGTGTGCGTGGCACCAGCTAATTTCCTATCAATAGTGATATCTACTTGATTGCCAATGAATCCCTCTGGAACGCTCACCGAACTTCCTCTTGGGATAGTTGTCAGCGTTATACCTTGATTACCGATGTCTAGGTTTCCTGGGCTGTATCCACCCGATCCGTTGAAATGCGCACGCACACCGAAGGCACCAGACCCATTATCAGCATGCCTTACAGTGATTGTGCGGTCAATCAACTGTATTTCTGAGTTTCGGTTAAGCATCGCTGGACTACCAGAGTAGTCAATTCGTTGTCCAAAACCATCAACATATCCAGAACATTGATAGCTTGCAAACGTCCAACCTTGGTTAAGCAATGCCAATCGAATACGGACATCGCTTGTATTATTCTGGATACTCTGACCAACTTGGTCAATCCACAGCCTGATGCGATATCCACGGTCATTATTTGACCAAAATTCTACCATGGTTAACTACCTCCCACATATCTAATCACGTTCCTGTCAGGATTGATGAAATCCTGCTCTTCTCGATAGCGACCAATCTGGATGGTTTTTGAGAAGATACCATTTTCGATGTGGATCACACCTTGTGAAATGTACATGACCTCATTACCAGCCGAGAACATTGAAATGCGTCCATTTGGGCTGAACAACATAGAGCTAGAGTTATCGGTTTTACCGATAACAAGCCCTTCATTTGATGAAGTCATGTAGCTGTCGATAAAGTTCCAACGTTCTGACATATCATTCAGATTGTTCTCTAGTTTTGCGACACGAGCACTGGCATCAGCAAGGTTCTTCTCAGCTTGTGCCCGATTAGCGTTATTTGCGTTGACGAAATCTTGGTAAGCCTTCACCCATTGATTAAGTATCTCAAGAGAGGCTTTGGCCTCAAGCTCGGCTTGTACCACAGAATTAATTTCATTAAGCTTGTTGAGTTGGGCTTGTGTCAATACACTGTCAGCCTTAGAATCAATGTCATCTTGTACATCTTCAATTGCAGGGGTCCAGTCCGTTTTGACTGTTCCTTTTTCGATTTTCACTTCCCAAACAGACTTGCTAGCTGTTTTGTGATATGTGTTGACACGTAGATGATAGTTCCCTGTCGGTTTAACCCAAGTAATCAGCGTTCCTGTAGTCCCCGTCTTTAAATCAGATACAATCTGATAATTTTGGTATTTATCATCAATCAGCCAAAGTGTCACATTGTCGCTCTCAACATTTGCGTTATGCAGAGCAGTAAAATTACCGTCCGATTTTGCACTGATGAGATATTTTTGGTTTTGCTCTAAGTAAACAGAAGTTTCTGTTTTGTACAAAACGTTATTATCGAAATTCGCTGGTTTTTTATCCGGCTTAAAAGGTCCTTTCGAGCCTTTTAAGAGATTGCGACCACCAACAGACACACTACCAGCAGTGTCATTCCATGCATAATCGGCTGGGTTAGTGCTATTCGCTTTATCGAAGTCGGTACATATACCCAGATACCGCTTGGTGCCGTCTTGTGTCAGACTGAAACCAGTTCGACCATCGGCACTATCGGCGTAAGCAAAATGGACGTAAGGTGTTCGTCCGTCCGCTCCAGCTTTGCCCGGAATACCGTCACGCCCGTCACTACCCTTCCATTTAGACCAGCGATAGTCTTGTGGATTCCGGCTATCCGTAGTATTGAAATCTTGGTACATACCGATAAACGCCTTGTCAGTATCGGTCTGGCTGAAACCACTACCAGACACCGTGTCAGCGTAAGCAATGTGGGTGTACTGTGTTTTACCGTCAGCACCTTTCACACCGGGTATACCTTGGTCCCCTTTTGGACCTTGTAAGCCTTGTAAACCACGTTCGCCCTGCAATCCTCTGTCACCTTTATCGCCTTTAGCCCCGTTTTTACCGTCTGAGACATTTAAAAAAGTAACTTCTTCTGAAGCTACTTCTTTGTTGTCTACCCATGCGGAAACCGTCAAGGCTGTTGGTTGGGTAATCTCTGACGCTACCATGTCGTAAGTCATACCGACATACTTGATAACGCCATCAATCACAAAACGCCATGTCGCATTAACTGTTTTGTCGCCTTGTTTCAAGACTGGTCTGACAGTGGAACGACCAACGCCATTCTTGAATGCTGTACCGTTGGTTGTCGTGATCTCGACACGATATGGCAAAGCTCTTGCTGCGATTTCATCAATACGCTGTTGCAAATCAGACGATGGTTTATTAACGATTTTACGGTAATTAGAGAACACTACTGAATTATTCAACGGCATATCAAAACTGATAATCATTTCAGATACGCGAGCTTCAAGAGCTAGACCACCCCTAAAATTATTATTGATGATTTTAACGGTGTCACCTAAGTTGATGTCCTTGTAATTCTCAACAAAACTAGACTGGACATCAACGGTATAGGTTAACAACGGGTAAGCATATTGCTTAATAGTGCGTAATGCGTAGCCTTTAAGTGCATTGACATCCTTGTACTCAGTTTCAAAGTCCTTGCGTGTCCATCTATCCGTGTCACCATTGCTTAATGTTGATGGATATTTTTCTAAAGACAATGGCGCATAGACCGCCGGGTTACCTTTTTTAGAATAAAATTCTACTTGTCCTAATTCGTTCTTTTCCTCGAATTCAACACTTTCAAGATTGGTGCCTTCTTGCCCGAAAAAGTACCCAGCGTTAAACAATTGGGTCTTATCGCTAGCGACTTGGACACCCTTTAGGCCGTTTTGGTAGTATAGGATGACATCGCCTCTAACCTTACCAATTCCATGATGGTTTTCGTTTGGCTGTTGGTAGATGTCAATAACAAAGCGTTTTAGCGTGCCATCTCTGTTTAACTCTGTTCTGAAAATAAACTCGGCGTCAAACTGATTCATCAAGCTATGCAGTTGCTCAAGTTTAGTGCCTTGTTGGGAATCAAATGTAATTGTTCTTGTTTTATCTGAAACTTCATTAATGCCAATCTCAAGTCCAGCAAAACCTAATAAGTCAAGATTTTGAAGATACCATTCTATGCTTTTAGCCCCGTTACTACTAGCAAGAGGGCGTGCGCCTTCCGTAGCCAATTCCAGGTTTGTGTTATTACAAGTAACTTGAAACGATGTGTCATTTTCAACAAGTTGCGACACGTAAAAAACGTGATAGGAATTATCGTAATAAAATGACACATACATTTGATCGTTGATGTATTTCACATCATCATGCAGTTTGCCGTTTACGATTTTAGGAATCGCAAAATCAAATGTACTAGTTGAGTATTCAAGATAAGTGTGCCATTGACTACTAGAGTATGGCAGCATGCCAGGAACATTGTTGTTTAACGCACACACCTTGCGCATATTCTTATCGTGAATCCAAATTTGCATTAAACAAAACGCTCCTTCCAAGTTATTTCAATCGTTGGATCAGTCCTATTCCAACCAGATGTGTAGATGTCAATTTCAGTTTCGCCCGTGCCAATACTGAATGGCTCAGACAGGTATGTTAGTTCGTTAGATGCTGGCAAATTGTCAACTAATGTTTTACCTTTTGCCATGTCAATTTCAAGGATAGAGCCCTTACGGAAACGGTTTGGGATGTCTTCTTCTTTGTTTACATGGTGCTTAGCGTAAACAAAACTATCCAGATACATGTGTCTAACAAGCGGGAGATCTCTAATTCCGAAGAAACCAATATTAATCTTTGCTGATTTCTTCCCTTTGATTTCGGGGATTTTAAATCTAGGATAGCTACCTTGGAAGTAAAACTGTACTTCGTCATCGAAACGTTGCATATCCGACCACCCTTGCGGTTCGTTAAATGGGTTTTGGGTCATAATATGCGTGCCCCAGAATTGCTTTCTGTCGAGTATGCGATAACCGCCTTTACCATCGCTGGCAAGGAAACGATACTCACAACCTAGACCGTTATCCGCCTTAATGGTGTCAACGCCATACAAAAAAGTGCCGTTTGCATCAGTAACATGTATCTTGAGAAAACCATACTCATTAGATGCACCGAGCCAGAAAATCTGTCTCCACCACATATACTCATAGAGTGAGCCCTTTTCTCGATTGCTGTCCGCTGGAATCTCCCATGTAATCGAACTCCCACGTAAGAAACCAGAACCGCTCCCTCGATTTGCTAGTGCTATGTGTGGTCTACCCCACGTATTATCGATAACAAGCGTCCCGTTTAAATCTGTATCAGAATTGACGTTAAAACGCCCTTGATTTTTTACACCAACCGCAAAACCATTAGTGATCCAGTTGTAAGAAACATAGTCAAACAGAATTTCAGACTGCTTAACATCTCGTATGTCAGTCTCATCAGGATTGCCAATCTCGTAGCTTTCGCTAGACGATTTCACAACCCCAACCCAGCCATTATCTGAGTTGAATTTCAGCTTAATGTTTGGGTAAGTTTCAGCTGTACCAAAGTTTTTCAAGGCCGCCTTGTAGTGTCCAGTAGATACCTTCTTAATACTGCCATACTTGGTTTCACCATCGCTACTTACAAGAGCTTGTGCCTTGTTTTCGCCATAGCTTTTCGGAACATCGAACGTAACCGTTACTGTGGCAGTGATTGGTGAAGTATTCTTATCAACCGTTAAGGACGCTTGACCAGACGGGATAGCTCCCCAAACTTTGTTAGGTTCGTCCCCAAAAATCAAGGTTTTCGGTTTATCAACATTGAGATACCCACCTAACGTCTCAGCAATGGTATTAAAATAGTCGTAGTTTCCGACTAGGGTAAACGATACTTGAATTTGCTTAACTGACAAGGTACTGTATAGGAATTGCTGACCATAACGCCTACGCCCTTGATCTTGATAGTTGTTGTTAAAGTTAGATGCCACGTTTTTCGTGACATCTACTGGAACGGTACGCCCTTGACCTTCATTAAATAATTCGGTTAAGTTTTTCCCGTCAAAAATGACTGACATTCCTATCAAATAATGCTACCTCCTAACAGCGCTTGTCTGCGCTCATAATCGTTTGTTGCTTTCGTCATGAATGGTGCCAGACCGTTTGACACGCTTCTACCATCGATGATATTTCTAACTTCGATAGGGTTAGCGCCGTTGGTTACCAATTGGCCAAGTAAGTCAATCATGATATCTAGCTTGTTTTCCAATACAGAAACACGGTCACGGTCTGAAGTGTTATCGTGGTTTCCTTGTGGGGAATCGCCCGCAAATCGTGCCACGGCTTCAGTAAGTAATTGCCATGCTCTACCACGTTTGGCAATGTCTGTCGGAATGACATACTCTGGCATGTCGCCTTCAGCCAATTCATAAACACCATTCTTGTGGACTAGACCACCGTTAGCGTAGCCATAGGCGGCGACACGGTTAAAGGCTGCATCCGATGTACCATAACGGTGTTTGATGTAGTTGATTGCAGCAAGCAAGTTGTCATAACCGTTTCGGATATTGTTGTGTCCTGCGTGCTTGTAAGCGTCAAATGTTGGTTGAATAGTTTGCATCAAACCAATTGACGGTGTACCAGCTCTTGCGTTACTGTCCCAGTTATTTTGTACGTTAGGGTTACCACCAGATTCACGTTGAATTGTCGCCAAAATTTTAGACACACGGAAACTGTTAGCTTCGATGCCGTTAGCTTCCAACGCTCGAACAACAGAAC
>ERZ841116.1472-NODE-1472-length-11488-cov-9.751771_pt1 | contig 11488 bp, 4 predicted proteins | sample MGYA00519875_ERZ841116 | MGnify/ENA primary metagenome ERZ841116 (study PRJEB31850, sample SAMEA3708889) | human gut metagenome | biome: human gut; feature: human-associated habitat; material: faeces | place: China | collected 2014 ... | reverse complement strand
CCAATACTGCAACGGTTTGTTTTTCCATTGTATCTTCCATTTCTATGTCTATTTTTCAACAAGGCTAGGAATCTAGCGCTTGCGCCTTCGAAACAGCCTAATGTGTGCCTTGAAGGACGATTCTATTTTCCTCTCTATTTTAACATAATATAGGTAAAAAAACTTGTATGATCATCAATTGTTTTGTGAGGAAGGTGAGGGTGATAAATAAAATTTATCACGGTTTTAAAAAATACATATTAGACACTATCACTAATGGGTGGTAAGATAAGTAGTAGTTAAAATGAAGGAGGAATGAATATGTGTAGAACAATTGTTGGAGTATCCGCTAATCTCTGTCCGGTTGACCCGGAAGGGAAAAACCTTCATTCCTCCGTATCTAGTCAATTTGCGGAAGGAATCCGTCAAGCAGGTGGACTTCCAATGGTCATCCCGATGGGAGATCCTTCCTTGGTTAAGGACTATGTTGAAACGATTGACAAATTGATCTTAAGTGGAGGCCAAAATGTCGATCCTAGTCTCTATGGCGAAGAAAAAACCATCGAAAGCGATGATTACAATATCGAACGCGATCAATTTGAGCTTGCCCTGCTGAAGGAAGCAGTACGCCAAAACAAACCGGTTCTAGGAATTTGCCGTGGGGTTCAGTTGATCAATGTGGCTTTTGGAGGAACACTCAACCAAGAGATCGAAGGTCATTGGCAAGGTCTTCCATTTGGGACTTTCCATTCTATCGAGACTAAAAAAGGCAGTGTGGTGGAGCAGCTCTTTGGTCGGGCTAGTCGAATCAATTCTGTGCACCGTCAAAGTATCAAGGATCTTGCACCAAATTTCCGTGCAACTGCCTTTGATCCGCGTGATCACACCATAGAAGCCATTGAAGCAGTAGACGGTCATCGGATTATGGGATTACAATGGCATCCAGAATACTTGGTCAATGAAGAAGAAGGGAATTTAGAACTCTTCCGTTATTTATTACAGGAATTGTAATGCGCACACGAAGTTCTATAACGGAAGGACCTTTTATCAAGTAGAAAATGAATGTATAAAAGATTGAGCAACGGCCTTGTTCCTCGTTTTAAGAGGGACAAGGCCGTTGTTGCATTTTTGTAGGCTATCAAAAGATGAGCACTCTCCTCATAGTTTGATAGAAATAATTCACTGCTCATTACAAGATGAGAAAGGACCTAATGAAATACTGTGGTTTATATGTGAAAAAATGGCACACAATAAATTGGTGGAAAAAGGATCGTTTTTGAAAATTTAGTTTAGAATGTTCGTAAATTACTATGTAGTGAAAATAGACCAAAGTGGGAGTTTTCCTGAAGAAAATGGGGGAAAATGATATCGTTTTATCTCTCATCTGATTTTCTAGTAATGTAGAAAGATTAAAACAATCGTCGAAAGTTCTTATAAAATATGGGTAAAAAGCGAATGTAGAGGAGATGGAAATGCAAATGGAAGGAGGATTAAAAATAGTAGGAATAAAAAAATAAAGATCTATGATAGTATAAAATACATGTTTAAAAAAGTGAACCAATAGTTCTTAAAAATTATAATTTTTTAAAAACATTCGGTTTTTACTTTATGTTTTTAAACAAATTTTAGAAAAAATGGTCAAAATCATATGATTTTGACAGAAGTTGTCACACACTGAATCATCTCATGGCATTTATGCTAGAATTAATTTGAGGTTTAAATATTTAAATTTCAAAATGAAAAGGAGTTTTATGGACATGAAGGATATATTCAATCGACGCCAAAGGTTTTCCCTTCGGAAATATTCTATTGGCGTTTGTTCCGTATTGTTGGGAACGGCCTTGTTTGCAGCTGGTTCTCAGACGGTTTTGGCCGATGAAGTTGAAAATCCTGCTGATTCGTCTTCAGATGTAATTTCTAGTGAAGCGACATCGGACAAAGAGATTGCTCTTTCAAAACCAGTCTCAGGGGAATCGTCTGCACCAACTTCGTACAATGTTGCAGCAGTTGTGCAACCTTCTGTAGCTACTGATTCGCAACATGAGGGTGATAAGGAAGCAGGGAAGGAAGCTACAGCTGAGCCAACTGAAACTGTATCTCGTGAAGCTACAGGTACAAGTGGTTTTCGTAATAGTGGTGAAGTAACTTCACGTGTGGTTTCAAACTGGAATGGTTTTGTTTCTGCATTGAATGATAATTCTATTCAGAATATCACCATTTCAGGAAACGTCGTAGCGACTGGAGACAATGGTAATACTGATAATGGTCATGTGAATTCGGTTGACCGTACAGTTGCGATCAACTCACAAGGCCGTAATGTAGTTATCCAAGGTCGAAATGATCAAGCAAGCTTGGATCTATTATCAAATAGCTTGAAGTTTACAGGTTCAAGTGCATGGAATTTGGTCTTCAAGAATCTTCAACTTGCTACGGGTAACTCAAAAGGTGCTGTTGATCTTTCTTCAACAACAGGTGCCAATACCGTTACATTTGAAAATGTAAAAAGTCAAGGTTCTTCCCTTTATGGTGGTGGCGGGAATACCGACGTCATTGTAAAAGGGGAAACAAGTTCGACTGTTAGTGATAGCTACCGTTCTGCAAACGGTCAGACTCAGTATGTGCAACGGAATGTTGGATCTGCTGGGCACTCAGTATTGCGACGTGAAGCAAATATTCACGATGCTAAATCTGTCACAGTTGCTGACGGAGCGAGTTTGACCTTGAATCGTTCTTCACAAGGGGACGGTATCAACCTTGCAGGTGGTTCAACTGTTCGTGTGAATGATGGAGCAAGCCTCACTATTAACATGAATACGGACAATGGAACGGAAAGTGCTCGTTACCATAATGCTGGTATCTTCATGGAACATGGAGGAACGGTCGTAACTGGTAAAGATTCGAAACTTACTCTAAATACAAGCATTGGTCAGGCTATCTCACTTGGAATGGGACGTCCAGCAGATGGTTTAACCCACCTAGACCGTTGGGGAGGCTACGGAACAGGAAATGCCTTCCGTCGAAATGGAAAGAGTAGCCTTACCATTGGAGAACATGCAAGCTTCAATTTCACTGGTCGTGATGGATTGGTTTTTGGAAATAACGCAACCTTCACAACTGGAGAGAACTCACGCGTTCGTTTTGAAAACAAGGGACGTGGAACAGCTATTGATTTTGGAGACAATTCACGCGTTGTATTTGGTAAGAAATCAACGAATACCTTCCACTCTGTAGGAAAAGGTCCTAAGAGTGGTGGAGGACCTTCAGGAAGTTACAATGCCTACAACTATATTGGTTTGAATGAAAATGGCTCTATTTTAGTAGATGATTATGCAACTTTCCGTGTTCAAATGGATAATCGTGGAGCCAATCCTTGGGATGATGTCATCAACTTGGATTCAAAACATGGTCGGAAAGATCAGCCGTTATTCCAAGCGAATAAAGGTTCAATTGTTGACGTTCGCGATGATAATACGGACTATTATGCAGAGCTCATTTCGGTGCCACTTGGTGCAAGTACGAATGTAGTCTTCCAATTCAATAATCCACTCTATGTTTCCTTTATGCGTTACACAAACTCTGAAGGACGCTCGGCTGGAGAGATTACAGGTAAGCTTCCATTTGGAATTGCCCAAGGAAACAATCCAGAACAAATTGGTCATGGTAATATTCTTTATATTTCCAATGGTTCAAGAGAATCTGGTAACCATATTGAATTTAATGGACCAACTGGTACTCGTGTAAACCGTGGTGCTGGTACTTATACAGTATACTCACTGAACCGTGATGGTCGAGATGTTGTGAGCAAAAACAGGATGAGTTCAGTTTGGACAGATATCCAAGGTGGGGCAATGAGTATTGCCGGCTTTAAACCTGGTGGAAAACCAGAAATCAATCCTAGCTCATCCACCTCTGTTCAAACAGGTTCTTCTTCAGGTGGGGTTCTTGCAACGGATAAGACATATGGAATTGATCCAGTCACAGCAAACCGCCAAAATATCTGGGTATCAAATGGAACAAGTATTAATCCGCATGCAACCCATACAAATACGATTCGTTACGTTTACGAAGATGGTTCACCTGTATTAGATGCAAGTGGAAAACCAAAAGTTGTTGTTCAAACATCGGATTGGAAACGTCTATTAGAAGTGGCAATTGATCAAGATCAATTCAAGAAGGTGCTGAAGAGTTCCAGCGTAGCGAATGGAGATGAATTCTTAGCTGCCTACGGTAAGACAGAATATATCGTCCGTGATATTGATGGGGATGGCATTGGAGACACTGGCTGGCAACTTGCGGGTACTACAAATAGTAAGGCAACCTATGATACTGTTGTCTCGCCTGAAGTTGAAGGCTATAAAGCTGAAATTCTATCTACGAACGTACCAGGTTTGGCAGTGGGAACGAAAGCTAGCCGTGTAACGGTGACATTTAATCCTGCAAATATTAAAGATGATGTTGTTGTGACTCAAGGTGGTCGTCGCACAGTCTCAGAAACATATTGGCGAAACATTGTAGACAATGTCCAATTGACGAATTATGAGACAGTTGTCGTTTATAAGCAAGATAAGCAAAAAGCAAGTGTTAAATATGTTAACGTCACTTCAAATATCGAACTTGCAAAAGATGAGATGGAAGGCCGTGGTGGAGCTCTGATTGAGTACAGTACAGCTGATAGAATTTCTGCTTATAAGAAAGCAGGTTATCGACTTCTTGAAGATGGCTTTACGAATGCTGCGGACAAGCATTATGATACAAATGTGTCTGTTGACCAAGAATTTGTCGTTACTCTTGAAGAACGGATTGAACCGGTAACACCACAAGATCCGAAACCAGTTCCAGGTATTCCAGTAACTCCAGAGGATCCAGCTAGTTGGCCAAAAGAAGTCAAGGATATGAAGGAGCTGGAACGTACAGCAACGCAAACAATCCGCTTCAGAGAAGAAGAGAGTGGAAAAGAAGTCTTTAAGACGATTATTCGCAAGGTGACATTCGAAAGAACAGCTTATGTCAACTTAGTGACAGGACATATCGATTACTCTAATTGGCGTATTGGTAAAGTTGTGAATGAGGAGGGGCCGGTTCAACCTGTTGGGAACTCTTCGTCTGAAGTATCTCGCCCTCATGCGGTTGTACCAAAACCAAGTGTAAGAAGTTTGAAAGCTAATGCTCATTCTGTAGCGCCTTCAAGCGCCCCTATCGCTTCAAAACTAGAAGCTTCAGAGGTTGTGGCAACTCCAGCGCCTGAAAAAGCAAGTGTTAGTCCGAAGGTTGTTTCACCGGCTCCGACTACAGTTGTGAAGCCAACAGAGGCAAAAGCTGTTGAGAGTCCAGCACCACTTGTACCAAGTGAATCACCAGCTGTTGAAAAACGGACAGTGGTTGGTCCGTCTCGTAAGGCACCTGTTACTGCAAACAAGCATGTTTATGTTGCGAAACCAGTGTTGACACGTGGCAGAAGCTCGCGTCGTCCACCAAAAGTTTAGGAAATATCCAGGAGGATTGGTTGTGCAGTTTTAAAAAGCTAGCACAGCCAATACTCAATTTAAAAAAAGGAGAAAAAAATGAATTTTGATAGGAAACAACGATTTTCAATTCGGAAATACTCTATAGGTGTTGCTTCTGTTTTGATTGGATCAGTTTTAGCAGGGACAACTATTGCTTCAGCAGATACGGAAGTGAAAATTGATGATGCCTCAAAAGCACCTGTGACTTCGACTCAAGAAGCACCAAAGGTGTCGGCAGTTTCGGCTCAAGAAGCATCTACGCAAGAAGCACCTACTTATTCTGCTAATGCGGCTTTGGTATCTTCTGAAAAAGCGGAAGCACCAAAGGTAGAAGCAAAAACAGAAACACCTGCTAAAGAACAAGCTTCTCAGGCAGAAGTGAAAGAAAATGCCAAGGATAGCAAGAACGAAGCGAAAACGGAAGAAACAGTATCAGAAGTAAAAGCACCTGAAACTGAAGTGAAATCTGAAGAATCAGAAGTGAAGGAAGCTGAGAAAAAAGCAGATTCTACCGATAAAAAATCTGAAGATAAACCAGTTGATCTTAAGAAAGAGCAATTGGATGTAGATAAAAAAGTTCCTGGTCTTGATCTTAAGAATGCTACAGAAAATCCTGATGGCGGTTTTAATATTGCATTTTCAAAAGAAGCTCAAGAACAATATCGTGCTTCATTGGAAGCGTATATTGCAAGACGTCGTAACTACAATAGACGTAGTAGCTTCCGTGCAGCAGGAGCAGATACTTCTACGGACCCTGATTATGAATTCAAGAAGGTGATGACACCGATTCTTCCAGGTTTCTATGCGGATCAAGAAAGTATCCGCTCATTGGTAATTGATCCAGATAACGTTGGTGATTTTAACTTCGATGTCTGGTATAAAAAACTTGGTAGTATCGTCTTAGTGGATGAACAAGGAAACTATATTACCCCAACGGGTGAAACCACTGCAAACCAGGCTGATGCAGCACACAAACAATATGAGAATGATCCATCAGATCCAACTCGTGCCTGGTTTACAAAAGTTCCTACTATTCCAACTGGCTGGGAAGTGAAACCGGGTCAAAATGTGTATGGTTATGATGCGGCACGTCAAACGGTGAATCCAAACCAAAAAGATGACTTAGATGCGATTGGTAGAGATACAAAAATTGTCATTGTAAAACAAGCTCAAAAAGCGATCATCAAATATGTGAACGAAAATGGCAATGTAGAATTGAGCCGTGACGAAGTAGTCGGTAAATCCGGTGAAGCGATTGATTATAGCACAAACGAAAAAGTGAGCTCCTATCGTCGTCGTGGTTTTGAATTGGTAAGCGATGGTTTCTATGATGCAGCTAATAAGAACTTCGACTTCGATGCATCAGTGGATCAAGAATTTACTGTCGTTCTTCGTGAACGTATCGAACCAATCGATCCAGACAAACCAACTCCAACTCCAGACAAACCAGTTGATCCAAACGATCCAGATACACCAAAATGGCCAGATCCAGTCAAAGACATTGTTAACAAAGATGATGTCACTCGTACTGTGAAATATGTCTACGAAGATGGCTCAAAAGCGAAAGAAGATGTGTCAGAAACACTTCACTTCAAACGCTTCGCTTATGTCAACTTGGTAACAGGTCACATTGATTACCGTCCTTGGACAACAACAGATGATACCTTTGATGCCGTTACATCACCGGTGATCCCAGGTTATACAGCAGATAAATTGGTTGTGCCAGCCGTATCAGGTGTGAAGGCTGGAGATGCGGATCGTGTTGAAATCGTAACCTATGTCAAAGATGCACAAAAAGCGATTATCAAGTATGTCAATGAAAAAGGCAATGTTGAGTTGAGTCGTGATGAAGTGAATGGTAAATCTGGTGAAGCAATTGACTACAGCACAGCAACTTCTATTTCAAGTTACAAACGTCAAGGTTACGAATTAGTGAATGATGGTTTCACAAATTCTGTCAATAAAAACTTTGACTTTGATGCATCAGTGGATCAAGAATTTGTCGTAACGCTTCGTGAACGTATCGAACCAATCGATCCAGATAAACCAACCCCAACCCCAGACAAACCAGTTGATCCAAAAGATCCAGATACACCAAAATGGCCAGATCCAGTCAAAGATATTGTCAATAAAGAAACTGTAACTCGGACAATCCATTATGTTTATGAAGATGGTTCAAAAGCGAAGGACGATGTTACTGAAACACTTTACTTTAAACGTTTCGCTTATGTTAACTTGGTAACCGGTCATGTAGATTATCGCCAATGGACTTCAAATGATCGAACATTTGACTCTGTGCTTACACCAACTATCAAAGGATATACGGCTGATAAAAATATGATCCCTGCTGTAACAGGGGTTGAACCTACTGCGCCTGATATTGAAGAAACTGTAACCTACGTCAAAGATGCACAAAAAGCGATCGTCAAGTATGTCAATGAAAAAGGCAATGTTGAGTTGAGTCGTGATGAGGTTCTTGGTAAATCAGGTGATGCTATCAACTATAGTACAGCAACTAAGATTTCATCATACAAACGCCAAGGTTATGAATTGGTAAGTGATGGCTTCACAAGTGCTTCAAACAAGAACTTTGACTTTGATACAGCATTTGACCAAGAATTCACCGTTGTTCTTCGTGAACGTATCGAACCAATCGATCCAGACAAACCAACTCCAACTCCAGACAAACCAGTTGATCCAAACGATCCAGATACACCAAAATGGCCAGATCCAGTCAAAGACATTGTTAACAAAGATGATGTCACTCGTACTGTGAAATATGTCTACGAAGATGGCTCAAAAGCGAAAGAAGATGTGTCAGAAACACTTCACTTCAAACGCTTCGCTTATGTCAACTTGGTAACAGGTCACATTGATTACCGTCCTTGGACAACAACAGATGACACCTTTGATGCCGTTACATCACCAGTGATTAAAGGTTACACAGCAGATAAATTGGTTGTGCCAGCTGTGTCAGGTGTACAAGCCGGAGCTGCGGACACTGTAGAAGTTGTAACCTACGTTAAAGATGCACAAAAAGCGATCATCAAGTATGTCAATGAAAAAGGCAATGTAGAGGTAGCTCGTGATACTGTTAATGGTAAATCAGGTGAAGTGATTGCCTACACCACTACTGATAAGATTAATGAACTCCATCGTAAAGGTTACGAATTGGTAAGTGATGGTTTCACAAGTGCTTCAAGCAAGAACTTCGACTTTGATGCATCAGTGGATCAAGAATTCACGGTAGTTGTACGTGAACGTGTGGTACCAGTGGGGCCAGAGGATCCAGACCCAACTCCGGATACTCCTTACGATCCAACAGATCCAAATACACCAAATTGGCCGAAGAACGTCGATAAGATCCAAAATCGTCGTGCAGTTGCGACTCGTACAATTCGTTACTTCATTACTGAAAATGGTGTGAAGGTACCAAAACCAATTCGTGAACGTGTTGTCTTTGAACGGACTGTACTTGTCAACTTGGTAACAGGAGAGATGACCCCTCAAGCTTGGAAGTTAGTCAGTGTGACACAACTAGACAATGAGGTTGAAAACAAACCGGTGGTACGGACTCGTCGAGCACTTTCAGAAGGGTTAGCTCCTCGTGCTTTGGAGACAAGTCTTGCCCGCCCAGCCTCTCATACCCGTAGCCGTCGCTCTCTAGTGATTGCAGATTCTCCAGAAGAATCTACGGTAAGTCTTTCTGCTGTGAATCCAGAACCAGTAGTTGCAACGAGATCAGCTCGTCGTAGTCGTCGCTCTTTGTCTGCAGCTCCTGCAACAAACTATACTTTTGCAGTAATCCCTACACCAGTGAGAAGAGGAGAGTATGCAGATAAAGCTTCAGCAACAGCTAGGTTTTTCGATCCAGACTTGACGGCATTTGCAGATTTCACTGAAGATATAACTTATGAGTTGCTTGGTCACATCCAATTAGTTGACCAAAATGGAAATGTCTTGGCGGAAACAATCTATAAGAACAACGAAACAGATGCAACAAAGGCAGCTCCTACAGCGCTTCCTGCAATTCCAGCTGGTTACAAGATCAAAGAAGGCCAAACAGTCTATGGGTACGATGCAACTGCAGGAACTGTAGATCCAAATAATCCAACAGATCCAGATGCGATTGGTCGCAACACCACCATTCTTTTGGAACTTCAAGCTGTCCCTCGTCAAGAGACCAAAGTAGTTAATGAAACTATTCACTATAAAGATGCTATTACGGGAGAAACTCTGGCTCCAGATCATACGGACCAAGTAACTTTCCGTCGTGTGGTGATGGTTAATCCAGCAACCAATGAAGTCCTTAGTGCTACTTCTTGGGTTGCAGATAATGGAGACACAACTTTTGATGCAGTAACATCTCCTGTTATTGAAGGTTATGAAGCAAGTCCACTGGTGGTGGATGCCATCACTGGTTTAACAGCTGAAAGCAAAGATTTTGTGACAACTGTCTTGTATAGAAAGAAAGCTGTCCCAACTCCTCAACCAGATCCAGTGAAACCAGATCCGGTTAAACCAGATCCAGTGAAGCCAAATCCGGTTAAACCAGAACCAGTGAAGCCAGAACCAGTTAAACCAGAACCAGTTAAACCAGAACCAACAAAACCAGCAACACCTGATGCTCCAAAAGCACCAACTTTACCAGAAACAGGTGTGACTGATGCAAGCACAGTAACTCTGTTAGGTGCTGCACTTGGTTTAGTAGGTTTAGCAGGTCTTGCAAAACGCAAAAGAGATGAAAATGAATAATTGATTGCCCAACCAAATTTTGGTTGAAGGGTATTATGCAATTATTAAGGAGGCTCTGTCCCAAAGGACAGAGTCTCTTTTTAGATGGCAAACATAAAAATCGCATGATAAGCAGGGTTCTGTCTCAGGAGCACACCCATTGTCTACAGGCAGACAAAACAGAGATGCCCCCCAAATTGGAAGCGAACTTTTTTCGACTGTCTTGCGAATAATATAAGTGAGACTACAGTATTTTTTGCTTTCAGATGTAGTATAATAGGAGGCGAGATATTTTAAATTTTCTAGTGGAAAGAAAGGAAATGAAGATGACAAAAATTCGTGGATTTGAACTTGTATCAACCTATACCAATCAAGACTTGCTACCAAAACGGGAAACAGCCCATGCAGCTGGTTACGACTTAAAGGTGGCAGAGCGCACGGTGATTGCTCCCGGGGAAATCGTCCTCGTTCCGACTGGTGTTAAGGCCTATATGCAAGCTGGAGAGGTGCTTTATCTTTACGATCGTTCCTCTAATCCTCGCAAAAAAGGTCTAGTCTTGATTAACTCTGTTGGCGTTATTGATGGTGACTACTATGGCAATCCAGGCAATGAAGGCCATATCTTTGCACAGATGAAAAACATTACCGACCAGGAAGTGGTTCTTGAAGTTGGGGAACGCGTAGTTCAGGCTGTTTTTGCACCATTTTTAATCGCGGATGGAGATGAAGCAGACGGTGTGCGGACTGGTGGATTTGGATCGACTGGGCACTAAGATGAAGATTATCTTTGTGCGTCACGGGGAGCCAGATTATCGCGAGTTAGAGGAGCGCTTCTATACTGGATTCGGAATGGATTTTGCACCCTTATCTGAGAAAGGAAGACAACAAGCTCAAGAACTTTGTCAAAATCCTTTGCTTGGCTCAGCTGATATACTGGTGTCTTCTGCAGTGACGCGAGCATTAGAAACGGCTTCTTATCTTACTTGTGCTACTGGTCTACCTTTGAGAGTAGAGCCTTTGTTGCACGAATGGCAGGTTTATGAAACAGGTACAGAGAACTTTGAACGAGCTAGAACTCTATTTTTAGAAAATTATGGGGCCATACTTCCAGATAGTCCAATCCAGTATGAAACAGCTGAGGAGATGAGAGCTCGTTTTATCGAATCTATGGCTAAGTACAGAGACTATCAGAAGATTGTAGTGGTCACCCATCGCATGCTCATCCGCCAATTTGTACCGAATGAAACGATCGATTTTTGCCAAGTAATTGA
>ERZ841116.1458-NODE-1458-length-11612-cov-2.065328_pt1 | contig 11612 bp, 10 predicted proteins | sample MGYA00519875_ERZ841116 | MGnify/ENA primary metagenome ERZ841116 (study PRJEB31850, sample SAMEA3708889) | human gut metagenome | biome: human gut; feature: human-associated habitat; material: faeces | place: China | collected 2014 ... | reverse complement strand
ATGGTTGAGCGCTCGCTTCTCACTCAAGAGGAGTTTGAAATTTGGAAGCGCCGCATCATGATGCTTTAACGCATCAGGCGCTTCGGGGAATTGCACTCATGTCGACAGAGTCTATTCAGCCGAATTGCTCGAATAATGCGGCATGGAATGATCCTTCTGCAGGTATGGGGCTGCGCCTCTTGGCATTGCTCGGCAGCGTCGTTCTGACGCTCTTTAATCCGCAGGTGCGGATTGACCGCAGGGGATTCGCAATTGGGCTTGTCGGCTGGCTGCTTGCGGCTGCTGCCGCTTATGCCTTGATGGATCCGATAGCTGACGCGGCATGGATTTCCGACAGTGCGATTTTGGTGATTGCCAAGATCTACGGCTGGGCAGCGGGCCTCTGGAGCATCGGCGTAACCGTGCTTTGTGCAAGAAGAGCGCACGATTTTGGGCTTTCGGGCGCCTGGGCACTGCTGCTCTCTGCAGCCGGGATCAATATCCTCTTTCTGCTTGCATGCCTCTGTCTGCCGGGGCGTCCAGAGGGCCTGGCATGGCCCAGGGCCGATGATGCGGCCGAACTTTTCCACGGCACGCATCAAACGGTCTGCCGAAACGAATAACCACCCCAATGAAGGCAGGTGCGGCAAAATAGCGCACTGCACTAGATATTTTCTATTTGAGAGACAAACGCAATGGCTGATGCAATCCGCAAGGGCATGCTGGTAACGATCTCCCTCGTGATGGCTGATATGACGGGCCGAACGCTTGAAGAGACCCCGCCCGAAGGCATGGTTTATCTTCATGGCGAAGGCGATATTTTTCCGCGTCTGGAAAAAGCGCTCGAAGGGCATTTCGCCGGCGAGGGCTTCACCATTCATCTCGAACCTGAAGAAGCTTTTGGCGAATACGATGCCGATGCGATTCGGTGCATACCCGTGGAGAACTTTGCGCATCCCGAACGTCTGGAAGTGGGAGAGCTCGTGGACGAAGTGCCCGGCGAAGCGCCCGACGGCCGCTCCTGGCGCGTGACGGATATGGCCGACGGCATGGCCGTTCTGGAAGCCAATCATCCGCTCTCCGGCGTCGGACTGCAGTTTGCCGTCAAGGTTTTGGATGTTCATGAACCCTCAGAGGCCGAGCTTGAAAGCATGGAGGACGATGGTTCCGCTTCGCTCGTTCCGCCATTCCTGCGGCTTGCCGACAAGATCGTTTCGGAGGAGGACGATGACGATACGCCTTATGAGGCTGCCGACGGGGAGTCGGCGGACCCCTACAGCGACGGATCGTCCATGGCTAAACTCGCCAAGCCGCCTCGCATCGTGCGTTAAAGCGCCTGAGTTTGCCGCGAGGCGAAGCACTATTGAACAAAAACGAAGGGGCGGTTCCGCAGGTTCTTTTGCAGGACGGAATACGCCCGTCATCTAAGATGCATGGTTAGCCTTCTTCACTGTCATTGGCAGACTGCACGCTTGGGCAGCATTAAAAGCAAAACCTGCTTGAGCGTCATTAGCTTGGGCGCTGCATCTGAAGTCCGGCGCTTGAAATCAGTGAGCGGCTTCCGTTTGCCTCTCGCACGACAGGCCTGCGGGGAGGTATGCAATGCTTTGTGTGTCTCCCGCGGTCCAAGCATGGTTATCCGGAGGACCCAATTAGGCGGCTCTGATGTCTCATAAGCCTATGAGCATGCGGTCGGTTGCCTGATTTGACAAACGATTATGAAGTCCAGAGGCGTCCGTCAGTACGCCGTTTGGGGAGCTTGCCTGTCGAGATTTTGACTAAAAAACAACAAATAAGCCTGCATATCTAAGTATACATTTTAGGTGGTTTTACCAGTACTTATACTGCGAACTATTCTCATTTTTAGTTGCATTTGCAATAAGATTCGCAATGAATACTCGCAAACCACTCTCTTGCATTTCCACAAAGCGCCCCGCACGCAAGCGCTTAGCCATTGCATTGTCTCTGGTGTTTTCCGGCTTGGGGACGCTCTCGCTGTCTCAGACCGCAGCTGCCGCAGATGACTATCAAACGATTGACGGCGTCGGCGTGACGGCTCAGGCGCTGAAGATTGATATCTCTACGCAGGAAACGCCGCAGTCCGTATCGGTCATCAGCAGTAAGACGCTTGAAGAAGGGAATATCCGCAAGCTGGATGACTCTATGCGCTATACGCCGGGATTTTTCAGTCAGTACGGCGCGGACTATGACACCGACTGGATGAAAATGCGCGGCTTCAGTGTGACGACCCTCATTGATGGTCATCGTCAGTTCTCCGAAGGCTTCTTCCAGACTTCTGTTGAACCCTTTGGGTTGGAATCCGTTGAAATTATTCAGGGACCGTCTTCCTCCCTTTTTGGTGATTCGCAGCCGGGCGGCGTCGTTAATCTCGTGACCAAGAAACCGACCAAAACGCCGCAGCACAGCGTTTCGATTTCCGGCGGCTCTAACAAGTATGTTCAGGGCGGCTTTGATTTTGCAGATAACGCTACTGAAGACGGGACGAAGCGTTATCGCATCGTAGCGATGGTCAATCGAGAGGATTCGTTCCTTGACGGCGTTGATAAGCACCGCGTCTATCTTGCGCCGAGCTTCACGATTGATGTGAGCGACAGAACCAGTCTGACGTTCTTGGCGAACTACCTGAAGGAGAAGGGCAAGCCCAACAGCGCTTTCTTCCCGACCATGGGTACTCTTCATGCCCGCAATGGTCAATATATTTCTCCGAGTACCAGCTATGCACTTCCCACTGATGATCTGGACAAGGATCAGGTGAATTTCGGCTGGGAACTTTCGCATGAGTTCAACGACAACTTGAAGTACAAGCAGAGCGCGAATTTTTCTTATACGGATATGTATCTGAACGTCGCATCCGTTTATGGTTCGGGGGATTATTTTCCCACTTTGAATCCCCAACCCATGCTGCCGAGGAATGTGCTGATCAACGACGGCATTGAAAAAGCCGTAACTTTCGACAATAACCTGACGTACACGAATACATCAGGGTTATTTGATAATCTGTTCCAATTGGGTTTCGATTATCAATGGTTCAAGAATTCTTGGGGTGCCAACACGCCGTCAGGGCTGAACTGGGGGTACTGTTGATCCCTTTAATCCCTCTATCTTGACGCCGGGGGATGCCTCTGCCTATGAGCTTGCAGACTATTGGCGCAATAAGTGGCAGTTCGGCATCTATGGACAGGCTCAAACGATTGTCAACGAATTCCTGCTTTTGAAAGTCGGCGCACGTTGGGATAAGGTCAGCATCGATTCTGGTTCGGATGATTCCCGTATTATCATCACCAAGGATCAGCTTGATGATACGCATTTTTCATGGAATGCCGGGATCATGCTTTTGAATGACTATGGCATCTCGCCGTATGTGAATTATTCAGAAGCATTCTTTGCCAATGCTTCTTTGGCATATGCTGGGTTTGATAATAAATATCTTTACGGACTTACCGAGCCCACGAATACCAAGCAAATCGAGTATGGCCTTAAGTTGACGCCGAATTGGCTTGATGGCTTTGTGAACATTGCGTTCTTCAATCTCAAGCAGGACAACGCCATGACGCCGAGTCTGGTGAACGGAGCACCAGCCTGGACGCCGGTGAGCGTTCAGAAGGCAAACGGTATTGAGGTTCAGGCGCGTGCCTCCGTTTTCAAACATCTGACATTTGACGTGAGCTACACGTATCTGGATAAGACGGATGGTGATGATGAAGTCCGCACTGTCATGACGCCTAAGCACATGGCATCGGGGTGGGTCTCCTACAACTTTGCCGATCTTGGTCTTTCCGGGCTGACGCTGGGTGCTGGGGTTCGGTACATCGGCAGTTCCGTCGGTCATTACGTGAACGAACAAGTGCCTGATGTCACGCTTTGGGATGCTGCTGTGAGTTATGTCTTCGATAAGCACTGGAGAATTCAAGGCACGATCACCAATATCGCTGACAAGGAATATGTTCAGGCTGCCGACTATGGCACTGCTTATTACGGCGAAGGGCGAGTTGCTCGTGCGACTTTGACTTACGCTTGGTAAATCCTTGATTCTCGTTTGAATATTCATTCAAACGATCTATCACATTCAACCGTCCGGCACCGCCTATTCGGCACCGGACGGTTGAACGCATTCACAAGCATCATTTTTCAAACGTCCTCGCCATGTACGAATTAAACGGCATCCGCATGGTTCGCAATGATCGAACGATTCTTTCGATCGACCATCTCGAAATTCCGACGCATGAGCTCACACTCATTTTGGGTCACAACGGTTCGGGGAAATCGACCTTAGCATCGATCATTTCCGGACTGGTTAAGCCCGATGCCGGGACGACGAAACTCGAAGGGGGCGACCTCTTTACGCTTTCAGAACGAGAGCGCGCTCAGAGAGCAGCTTTTTTGCCGCAAAAACTTCCGGCCTCGGAAGGCCTGACTTGCCGTGAACTCGTGCGTCTGGGACGCTTCCCTTGGCGCGGGCTTTTTGGCCGATGGCGCGCTGAAGATGAGGCAGCTGTTGATGAGGCACTCGCAGCTACCGGCACGGCGCACTATGCACAAAGCTATGTCGACGATCTTTCCGGGGGCGAACGGCAGCGCGTGTGGATATCGATGCTTCTCGCACAAGCTTCGCCCGTAATGATTCTCGACGAACCGACTTCCGCGCTGGACGTTCGTCACCAATACGGGACACTGGCGCTTCTGGAGCGCCTTAATCGTGAAACGGGGCGAGGCGTTATTGCGATCATTCACGATATCAATCTGGCACTGCGGTTTGCTACACATATCGTGGCTTTGAAGGAGGGGAAGGTTCTCTTCTCAGGCGGGGCTGAACTCCTTCATAGTGAAGAAAATCTCAGAACACTTTTTGAGGCGCCGGTCAAACTCATGCTGCATCCGGATCCGCCGGCAGCCTATACCGGCGGCAAGAAGCAGCTCCCGCTTGATGTTGCCGTGGTGTGCGAATGAACCTTCATCCTCCATTCTCCATACGCTTAAGCCGCCGAGGAGTGCTGAAGCACTTCGCGGCCGGCTCGCTCGGCGCTGCGTCGCTGCCGAACTTTGCTTCGAATGAAAAGTTGGCTGCAGTCTCGGGCATCACCATTCGCGATGACTTGGGCGAGCACGTCTTTCAAACCATCCCGCAGCGTCCTGCCGTGCTTCAATGGGATCTGTTGGAAAACTTGGTTGGTCTTGGCGTCAAACCTGCGGGCGCCTGCGACATCTCCAGCTGGGACACCTGGGTGCGTGAGCCCGCGCTGCCTGCCGGTATTGAGGATCTCGGTACCCGAGCCGAGCCCAATCTTGAACGCATTGCCAAACTTAAACCCGACGTTATTCTCATCGGTCCCACTCAGCTCGATCTGATGCCGGTGCTTGCCACCATTGCGCCGGTACTGCTCTTTAGCAACTACCGCGCCGATGCGCCTGAAAATGAAGCTGAGACGGCTCTCAAGCAGTTCCGGGAATTAGCAAAACTCTTTCAGCGCGAAGCCGTTGCTGAAGCTGAAATTGCTCGATGGTTTGCGCAAATTGACGCTTATGGCGACGCCATCCGCAAAGCTTTTGGTTTTGCTCCTCAAATTCAAGTTATCCGCTTTTCCAGTCTCACAACGCTTTTTGTTTATACGCCTAACTCTATTGCGGACTGGGTTGTGCGGCGCATGGGAATGGCGCAGCCGCTCACTCGGCCTGCAAGCGCCTATGGCCTCACGCAGGTGAGGATTCGCGACCTCAAAAATTTAACGGATGCCTATGTCATCTACATCCGTCCTTTCGCTCAAGAAGCCAAGGTGATGAATTCCATCCTATGGTGTGCCACACCATTTGCCCGCAAACATCATGTGGCACCTGCGGAACCCTACTGGAGCCATGGCGGAGCGCCCTCGATTCTGACCACTGCAAAACGCGTTACCGAAGCACTTTTGACGCTGGCTCCTTCTTATGCCGGCAGAACGGAGCAGGAGGGAACTTCAAAATGAAGACTTTCTCCATAGGTGCACTCATTGCTGCGGCGGCTGCGCTGGGTCTTTCCATTCTCTGCACCTTTACGTTAGACAATGCGCTTTCCTGGACTGACCGCGTCAATCTCATCTTCGATCCGGCGTCAGCAGAGAGTTTTGACGCATACTACTTTGCTTTTGGAACGCTTCCGCGATTTGCCGCTGCGGCCATTGGCGGCGCACTGCTCGGTTTGGTGGGGAGCCTCCTGCAGCAGCTCACTCAAAATCCCATGACTTCTCCCTTGACGCTGGGTACGTCATCGGGCGGCTGGCTTGCAGTTGTATTGATTTCCGCCTTCTTTCCCGCGGCGGCCGGCGCATGGCTTTCATTGGGGGCTTTTGCTGGAGCGCTCGCCGCCTTCGGACTCATCCTGCTTATTGCCGGTCCGCGCGGCATGACGGGGGTCGCGCTGATTATCGCCGGCATGGTTGTGAACCTTCTTTTTGGGGCCATTGCGACGGCGGTTGTGCTGCTGCGTGCTCAGTTTGTTGAAAATGTCTTCCTCTGGGGGGCTGGCGACCTCGCGCAAAACGGCTGGGGCGGCATCACTGCGCTTTTGCCGCAGACGGTTCCGGCGGTGATTCTTTTATTGATTTTTGCGCCGCGCGCACTCGCGCTCATTTCGCTCGGAGATGAAGGTGCTCGGGCTCGAGGCTTGCCCATCGTGCCCGTCTTCGGTGTGTTGGCGGCACTGGGCATCTGGCTCTCATCGGCCTTTATTGCAGCGGCCGGGGTTATCAATTTCACAGGACTCATTGCGCCCAACATCGCGAGAAGAGTCGGGTTCGTCAATCCGCGCACTCAGCTCTTTGCAAGCATGCTGATTGGGGCGGCACTCCTCTGCGCCACCGACGCAGCGGCTCAGGGACTCACCTCGCTTACCGGCAACATCGTGCCCACCGGCGTCGTGTCAGCCATTATCGGAACACCGATCTTCATCTGGATTGCCCGGAAAAGCCTCTCTGCGCTCGCGCGCGGCGGTGCGCAGCCCGGTCAGGTATCCGGCATGGTGCAGTCGTCGCTTAAGAAGCTCTCCATTCCTGGGCTCATCATGCTTGCCGCAGCAATGCTGCTTCTCATCGTCCTCAACTTTACGTTCATTAATCGAGAGGGCATATGGACATTTGCACTGGCAGATAAGTTTGAACTGCTCCTGCGTATTCCTCGGTTTATTACTGCCGTTGCAGCCGGTGCCGGCTTAGCGGCCGCGGGCGTTATTTTGCAGCGTCTGATTCGCAATCCGCTCGCCAGTCCGGACATTCTTGGCGTGTCGTCCGGCGCAGCTTTCGCGATGGTCGTGAGTGCACTTTATTTTGGCGGCGCCGTGGGATCTCTGGGGTCGCTGACGGCTGCCGGGGGCAGCTTTGCGGTGCTCTTGGTGCTGCTTGGCCTCTCAAAATCGTCTCGTTTTTCGCCTGACGTCGTCGTCCTGATGGGTATTGCAATCTCGGTTTTTCTGGATTCCGCCGTCACACTCGCCCTTTCGCGCGGAACCATGGAAAACTACTTTATTCTCCAGTGGCTTTCAGGCTCAACCTACCGCACCACCCCTCTTGCGGCCGCAATGCTCTTGGGGGCCGTTCTCGTGCTTATCAGCATTGCTTTTGCCGCTTCGAGAAGCATGACGCTGCTCTCCATCAGCCGAGACTTTGCGCAGTCCCGCGGGCTGTCGCTCACGCGTTCTGCGCTGGGGCTGCTCACGCTTTGTGCGCTCCTTTGTGCCTCAGCTACTGCTGCCATGGGGCCTGTAGCCTTTGTGGGACTTGTAGCGCCGCACATGGCCGTCATGATTGGTGCACGAACGGTAAAAACGGAACTCTGCACGGCAGCGCTTTTAGGGGCTGCACTCGTTTCCTGGGCTGATTGGCTCGGTCAGGTGCTGATTGCTCCCGCACAGATCCCAGCAGGTACGTTGGCGTCGATTATCGGCGCAGGGTACTTCCTTATTCTTTTGGTTGTGTCACGACGGTGAAGAAAAAGGCGCTGCTCATACAGCTTGCTGAAAAATACCCATTCCAATCAATGTTTGGTTTGAGCGGCTGCGTGGTTGTGAACGAGATTTTCGAGTATGAAATGCCAGGCCTGAATTTTCAGCTTAGGTGAAACGAGATCAACTTCGAATTTATGCGAATAAAAGAATCCCTCGATAGCCATGATGGCCACGAGCGCTGGTGTTCGAACATCTTCGGGTAAGGCCGCAATTCGAGCATGCAGTCTCTCGTACCAGAGTTTTACAGGACGCATGAGTTCTTCGTCGTGCACGAAATTGGAATGGATAGCGAGCCCGACTGTTGACCAGCCGTGGTTGTCATGATCAAAGCTGCGGAACCATTCGATGAAGCCCGGAACGAGCGTTTCCTCGGGAGGTCCGTCAAAAAGCGCTTCGTGCCGAGCGAGTTCTGAGGAAAGGTGTGCCGCGTACTCTTCGACCAGCGCTGCTTGCAGTGCCCGCTTGCTCTTGAAGTGGTACATGCAGGCGCCTTTGCTGATGCCGGCTTTAGTTGCCGCACGCTCCATTGTGAGCGCACCAATACCTTCCTCAATGATGATGGCTTTCGCTGCATCGAGGATGGACTGTCTGGTTTTTATTGCTTTGTCACTGGCCATTTGGGGAAGAAAGCACAGAGGGGAATCCATAGAATGAGCCATTGTAGGACTGTCGAGTGTATCGGATAACGCTGACGGCCCGCGACTTAGTAAAGGTCGCAGGCCGTCGTGAACGGAGTGATTTTTATCTGCATCGATAGAATCGATGCAGATTGGGACATTACTTCGCAGCTTCAGCTGCAGCCTTGCCGGCGATTCGGCCGAACACAATGATGTCCGTGTAGGCATTGCCGCCCAGACGGTTTGTGCCGTGCGTGACGCCCGTCACTTCACCCGCAGCCCAGAGCCCCGGGATCACCTTGCCGTCAGCCGTCAGCGCCTGCGCTTTTTCATTGATGCGCACGCCGCCCATCGTGTGGTGCACGCTCGGCACCGCCTTGATGACGTAGTACTGACCTTGACTCATGTCGACGAGACCCGCACGATGATGGAAGTCTTTGTCATTGCCCTTGCCGGCCATCGAAGTGACGCGGTCAACCGTGCCCTTCAGACTGTCGTAGGGGATCTTCGTGAAGTCGGCAATGCACTTCAGATCCGGGCAGGTCGTCATGATGCCCTGCTTAGTGAAGGCATCGTATTCCGTCGGGTGTTCTTTGACGGTATTCGATACCGCGCCGATCTTATCGTTCCAAAGCACCCAGCAGTAGCCTCCCGTCTGATCGAGAATGGCTTCGGAGAGCACGTCGCGGCGGCCGAGCTCTTCAACGAAGCGCTTGCCTTCCTGGTTAAGCATGATGGCGCCGTCAAAGCGGGCATCCGCGATCAGTTCAATCACGCCCGAAATCGGGTCGCAGATCGGATAGGTCTGGATGTACTGCATGTTGACGAGTTCTGCGCCCGCACGCTGAGCCATGTAAAGCACTTCACCGGTTGTGCCCGGCGCGTCTGTGGTCTTAAAGCGTTCGTCAATCTTCGGGTTGTACTTTTTCACCATCGCGGGGTTCGCGCCAAAGCCGCCCGTGGCCAGCACCACGCCGCCCTTGGCGTTGAACGTGTATTCGGCGCCGTTCATCGTCGCCTTGACGCCCACAACGCGGCCGGCCTTATCTTTGATGAGTTCCTCAGCCTTCATGTTGGTGATGACGGGAATCCCGAGCTCATCGGCCTTCGCCAGGAATTTCGTGATGAATTCCGTACCGGTGTGGCCGACCGGGATCAGGGCGCGCTTGCGGCTGTGACCGCCGAAGAAAAAGAGATTGTCCGGTTCAAAACGAATGCCCAGATAGTCGCGGCACCATTCCGCGCCGGCCAAGGCGTTGTGAGTCATCACATTGATGACCTTCATGTCGCCCTTCTTGTCGCCGCCCAGGTACGTATCCTTGGCATGCAGTTCGGGGGAGTCGTCTGTAATGCCGAGCTTAGGCTGCACCCAGTTTCTGGCAACATTCATTTCCGCGCCGGAAATGAGGGAGTTGCCGCCCACCTGCGGCATCTTTTCGAGGAGCACTACAGTGGCGCCGGCGTTCTTGGCTTCAATGGCAGCAGAGAACCCTGCGCCGCCCGCACCAATCACTACGACGTCATAGGAAGCATTCTTCGGCAGATCCTTGACTATCACGTTTAAAGCATTTTTATCGGCCTTGCCGAGCGTTACACCGGCCTTCTTGGCGGCATCTTCAATGGCGTCGAGCATACCTTTCGACGTGAAAGTGGCGCCCGAGACGATGTCGACCTGCACGGAGCTGGCGGCAGCGACCTGATCCTTTAAATCCGTGAAAACTTTTTTGGAGAGAACAGGGTTTTCGGCATTCTTCAGAATGTCAATTTTCTGGATCTTGCCGTTGTCAAAAGTCACAGCAACTCGGATGTCGCCGTGTTTGCCCACGCCGACGCCTTCAGTGGTGATAGGGGCTGCGAAAAGAGTAGTCGAAGCGGCGCCAAAAGCAAGGGCGGCAGCAATCGTGATCAAGTTTTTTTGGAACTGCATGATGAAATAGATCCTGTACCTGCTATGTAGGATTGAGGGAATAAGCTGCGGGGCATTATATGCAAAACAGACCATATGGTTTGTTTTTTGAAGATTTAGTCATTATAGGTATCCCTAATGAATGAAGATCGATACGAATTAAAATTCAATAAAAATATATAGATAAATAGAATATAAGTGTTATTACCACTCTCAGCAGAGTGATGGTAAAGAACCGTCTGGTCGGTTTTGAGAATTAAATTTCATCTCGATCGAGACAGATTCACCCTGCGGACTGATTGGATCGCCTCGAGCAGCGGTTAGGGTCAATCGGGCAATCTCAAAATGCGTCTTAATGCTCTTGCAATCACCGCTGGTTTTGCCGTCATGTTTGCTTCCGCCTATCCTGCCGTTAACGGCGAAGCGGTCATCATCACGCCTGAGGGCACGGATTCCTGCACCCTTGCTGCCCGTCAAGGCGTTGAAATTTACGGTCTTACTGCAGGCTTCAGTCTAAATAAAGACCATCATCAGGCGCCGTTTGTTGACAAAGACCGCATCTTCTCGGGTGATTTGGAAGAAGGCATCAACATTTTGAAGAATTGGCGCTAAACCGTCAGGCTTCTTGCAGCTAAGCCAAGGAACCGCTGAAACCATGCGGTTCTTTGGATTTATCTCTTTTGAGCGGTCAATAAAAAGGTTTCATGATTTTTTGGGGCTGTCCGGAAGAAACGTGCCTGCGGACCGCACTGCCCACAAGAAGGCAGGGCTTTTGAACGGCAGCGAGCACATCCATTACGTCATATGAACGTCATGAAATTATCGCTGTCGTGAAATCTTTCCAACCTACACTACCAATCAACGCGCCGGAAGAGAGTCATAGAGAGAGCTCCGAGCGTGGGTTCTGGACAAATAAAGAGCGGAGCGCTCGAAGAAGCGCTTTTCTCCGGAGTCCGAGTCCATCAGCTCAAAAGGAACTTTTAAATGACTCATTGTGCCCAAGCTGGAACATTGTCTCCGCGTACGACAGAGCCCCCAGTCGTACACAAAGAGCTTGCGGAAGTGCTTGCGAATCCCGTAATAGCGGTTGTTCGCAGCGCGGAGGAGCTTGCTGAGG
>ERZ841116.1457-NODE-1457-length-11617-cov-3.058381_pt1 | contig 11617 bp, 10 predicted proteins | sample MGYA00519875_ERZ841116 | MGnify/ENA primary metagenome ERZ841116 (study PRJEB31850, sample SAMEA3708889) | human gut metagenome | biome: human gut; feature: human-associated habitat; material: faeces | place: China | collected 2014 ... | reverse complement strand
AAGTCTTAAAGAGTTTTTGCAAAATCCGCTAGCCGTAATCGGTTCAGAAGGATTTGTAGTATATGGAGGAATTATTTCGGGTGTTCTTTGCTGCATGCTTTATTGCAAAGTGAAGAAGTTAAAATTCCTGGATTATTTTGTGGGGATCCCCAGTGAGGATATCCCGAAGAATTCTATCCTGAGGGAATTCGTGGGCGGCAGCTGTTTTGATGTGTAAAATAATGTACAGAAAATATATAAAAAATATATGAAAAAATGTCAGGGGTGAAAGCGATTTTGTCCCTGGCATTTTGAAAAGAAAGGGTGGAAAGTATGAAAGTATTGATGTTAAACGGAAGCGCAAAAAAAGAAGGCAATACATACCAGTCTCTTCTGGAAGTAGGAAAGGAACTGGAAAGACAGGGCATCGAGTATGAGATCTTTCAGATCGGCAGTCAGCCGGTGAGAGACTGTATCGGATGTGGACAGTGTAATGAAAATGGCTGTGTGTTTGCGGATGACAAAGTCAATGAATTCGTGGCAAAGGCGAAAGAGGCGGACGGATTTGTCTTCGGTACACCGGTCTATTATGCACATCCAAGCGGACGGATCCTGTCATTTCTGGACAGAGTATTTTACAGCAGCGGCAGAGCATTTGCCTTCAAACCGGCGGCTTCTGTAGCAGTGGCAAGACGCGGTGGATGCAGTGCTTCCTTCGATGTACTGAATAAATATTATGGCATCTGCCAGATGCCGGTAGCCGGCTCTACTTACTGGAACATGGTACATGGCTGTGAACCGGGAGAAGTGAAGATGGATGCAGAGGGAATGCAGACCATGCGGAATCTGGCAAAGAACCTGGCCTGGATGATGAAATGTTTTGAAGCCGGAAAAGTAGCAGGTGTGCCACTTCCGGAGACAGAGAGAGGAAATCAGACAAACTTTATCCGATGATGAAAAAACAATATTCTAAGGTTATAAAAATTGTAATCCAGATTCTGTTTTTTCTGTGGATACCGGAGTCTTTTGCTGCCAGTCTGTATGCGGTAAAAAAGCTGATCCATGCGGTTTCGGTGATGGATTTTACTTATGCGCGGGAACCGGTTCTTCTGCTGCTGGAAACTGTTGTAACAACAGCGGTTTTCGGACGGTATTACTGCGGATATATCTGTAGTTTTGGTGCGGCACAGGATCTGAGTTATGATTTGGGAAACCTGATACGAAAACAGACAAAATACCGTAAGAAACGTATGCTTTCGGTGAAAACAGACAAAATTCTTTCCAAACTGAAATATCCTGTTCTGGTGATTGTGGCAGTGAGTGCTGTCTGGAAGAAAAATCTGCTGGATGTCATCAGCCCCTGGAAGGGATTTGCCAGTCTGCTGTCCCTGCTGAGAGGAAATTTCAGCAAAGAGAATCTGATTTCTGCAGGTGTCTGGATCTGTATCATTGTTCTGGTCATATCGGCAGTATTTTTCAGAGCGTTTTGCAGATATCTGTGTCCGATGGGAGCAATTTATACACTGCTTTCCTTTTTCTCTTTGGACAGAAGAAAGCGAAGCTGCAAAAACAGTGGAGATTGTTCAATCTGTCCGTATCAGTGCAAACAGCAGAAAAGTAACCGCTGGGGTCTTGCGGTGACCATACTTGTCTTTTCCTGCATGAATCTGTATCTGTTAAAAGCAACGGGAAATGAAACAGCAAGCGGAACAGCAGATGTAAAAGTGACAGAGAAAGGGTCGTATACAGATGGAACGTATACAGGAACCGGTAATGGATTCCGTGGTAAGATCGATGTGACGGTCACTATTAAAAATGGAAATATTTCTGATGTGCAGGTGCAGGATTATGAAGATGATGCTACTTATATGCAGAGCGTTATCAGAGAGCTGATTCCGAAAGTGCTGAAAGAACAATCAACAGAGGTGGATACGGTTTCCGGTGCGACCTACAGCAGCAAAGGACTCCTGAAAGCTGTAGATCAGGCGATTTATCCGGAAAAAACAGAAAACGGGACAGATGTCACGAGTCAGATCCGGCTGAAAGACGGTAACTATGAGGGAACAGCCAATGGCTTTCGCGGAGAAATCAAAGTAGAAGTTACGGTAAAAAATCAGAAAGCAGAAAAAATCAGAATTCTATCTTATTATGACAATGAGGAATATCTTTTCCATGTGGCACCGGCAGTGATCACAGAAGTGCTGGAAAATAAACCGCTAGATACCGATGCTGTTTCGGGCGCGACATACAGCTGTAATGGTCTGACCAGAGCCATAGAAAATGCGTTGCAGGTAGAGGAAGATACCTATACCATTCTGGAAGCAAAACCACGCGCCGAAAAACATAAGAAAGCGCACCATCAGGTTCAGAAATTCGTAGAATCGGAGGAACAGTACGAAGAACTTGTGGAAAAATACAAAGAACTGATTTACGATTCCAACGGAAAGAAAAAAGAATAAAAAGTGATAAAAAGGAGTTTTCAAAAAACGTTTGTATGTTATTGAAAACTCCTTTTGTGTTTTGTTCTGTTGTCAGTTATCAAACATATGATCTTTCAGCTCCTGATACCAGTTTTCTGCCTGTATTTTTGTCGGAGCCGTAAGAAATACCGTGTATTCATCGGTCTGAATGGAAAGAACCGGGGATTCATCCAGCTCTACATACATTCTGCACGGACCGGTTTTCTTTCCTCTAAACACACCGAGCAGCTGATGCCCGTCAGCGGATCCGTTGGAGCGGACGAAGGAATCATCCGGCAGGCTGTCCAGAAGCTGCAGATCCCGGATCTCGTCGGTAGAGAAAGAAGTGTCGGTGTAACCGGAAGTGATGGAAACTTGTGTACCATCTATGGACATCTGCACCGGAACAAAATCCATACGTAAGAACAGTCCGCACATCCAAATCAGCAGTCCGGCAACCACAACTGCCAGACCGGCGGTGAGAATCTTTCCTGCAGGTCTTCCCATATTGGTAGTAAAGTTCGTCCCGCAGAAACGGTCGGGAACTATAAGCCGGGGATCGACGGGATTGTTATACCAGCCGTTTCTCCAGTAATAATCGTCATCCACGTATATTGGTGCATCGTCTGCTGCAAGAATCTGTGCCTTTTTCTTCTTTACACGGAAGTAGATCACGAAAATGGTAACGATCGGAATCGTCTGGAAGATAAAAAAGAGCAGATGCGACCACCAGTACCATTCCAGATCGTTTGCCAGGAAAATCAGTTCACTGATAAAGGCCAGGCTGTTGCACAGGCTGTAGAAGAAAAACATCCAGGACCAGGAACGATGTTCCTGCATGTTGATAGCAAGATTAATCTCCGTATGGGCACTGTAGATTCGGTTACCGGTTTTCGAATAGCACCATGCGATCAGAAGAAAAAGCAGCCAGACGGCAATCCAGGTAACCAGAAAGAGTAAGCCGGTAGTATCGGCGTGGATATAGTTACGGACAGAGGAGAAAAACAACGGAATAAAAACCATCACCAGCGGAAGCAGATGCCAGTACAGAGGGAGTTTTGCCTTTCCTGTCTGTGTGGCAGTGTGAGTATCAACAGCTGCTGTGAAAGATTCTTCTGCCCTATTGCATAGTTTCAGATCCTGCTTCAGAAGATACAGTTGACGGTGGGCACTGTACAGCAAAGAGACTGCACGGATCAAAAACACACAAAGCCAGATACACCAGAGGATCATAGCCACAGAAGTCCGCCAGAAAAAAGGAGCGGCAACTGCAACACCCAAAAACAGATGCAGCAGATAAAACTGTCGGATACGTTTTTTGTAGCTGTCAGTCAGCTGAACTACAGGCGGGAGGGATGCAGCAGACTCCGGCAGATGAACGCCAAGGAGCATCCCGTCCCGATAGGTTGCCGAACTTCCATAAACCGCCCAGGTGATGCCGACCATGATCAGGTCCGTGATCGCAAGAATCCAAAAGAGCATCATTCCACAGCCACCTCCATTTCCACAAATACTTTGCTGCAAAGATTGAGAAAATCTTCCAGGTTCATTCCGCGAATCCTGGCTTCCGCACTTAAAAGTTCCAGTTCGTCCTCCAGTTTTTCCTGAAAAAGAGAAGAAGGTTCCTCGTTTTCCGGAATATGAACGATACTTCCCAGACGGCGGTCAGTATAGAGAAAACCTTCATTTTTCAAAAGCTGGTAGGATTTGCTCACTGTCATGGTATTGATACCAAGATCGGCAGCCATCTGCCGCACGGTGGGAAGGGACTCACCCTCGGTCAGTTCCCCTTTGCCGATGCCTTTTACAATCTGGTTGCGAAGCTGCAGATACAGAGGAATCTGCAAGAGTGTATTGATTTTTATGATCATGAAAACACCTCCTTGTATTTTGTATTATATCACACAATACAAATAATACAATAGAAAATGTATTTGACGAAAAGTTTTTCCTGTGGTAGACTGATTCGGTAAGTAGAATAAATGGTCGCGGCTGACAGAACCGAAAGGGGTCAGGTGAGGAAAGTCCGGGCTTCAAAGGGCAGGATGCCGGATAACGTCCGGTGGAGGTGACTCCAAGGCCAGTGCAACAGAAATAAACCGCCAGGTTCGCCTGGTAAGGGTGGAAAGGCAGTGTAAGAGACTACCGCCTGTCTGGTGACAGAGAGGGCACATGTAAACCCCATCCGAAGCAAGACCGAACAAAAAACTATGTGGCTGCCCGTCACGTTTTTAGGTAGGTCGCTGAAGCCTGCTGGCAACAGCAGGATTAGATAGATGACCATTCAAGACATAACCCGGCTTATCGTTCTGCTTACTTTCACAGAATATGGCTGTCGTCCGGAACATGAAAAGAAGTGTTTCGGACGGCAGTTTTTTTGACGCACCCTTTGTTATACATAGAAAATATGATATAATGAGCGTTAGCGAGCGGGAATAAGCGCAGCTTATTCATCGGGAGCGGCGAATGACGATCATGAACGAAGTTCATGATATAGTAAACGTTAGCAAGTGGGAACAAACGAAGTTTGTTCATCGGGAGCGGTGAATGGGAAACAAACTATCCGGGAAAGGAGAAAAGCAGTATGGGATATTATGTAAATCCATCAGCAGAAAGTTTTGCGGCAATTGTGAGAAGTGGAATTTATGTGGATAAAAGTGGATTGATTGCATATATGAACAAAGTAGTACAGACCGATCGAATGCTGGTGTGCTCAAGCAGACCGAGAAGATTTGGAAAATCATTTGCGGCGAAGATGCTTGCGGCGTACTACTCAAGAGGTGCGGATGCAAGAGACATTTTTCAAAATCTTAAGATCGCAAAAGAGCCATCCTGTGAAAATCTGAATCAGTATGATGTTATTTTCCTTGATATCACGCTTTTTCTTTCTATCGCGGATACACCGGAGACAGTAGTAAGAGAAATTCAGAAAGATGTCATAGAAGAACTGAACAAGGAATTTCCGGGGGCAATTCAAAGAGAAACGGAATCGCTGTTAAAAGCATTGATGCAGGTACACACGGTTACAGGAAGAAAATTTTTTATTATTATTGATGAGTGGGATGCTTTGTTTCGGGAAGTAAAGCAGAATACGGAAATTCAAAAAGAATATATTCAATTACTGCGAAGCTTATTCAAAAATAATATAACGCCTCAGATTATTGCCGGAGCTTATATGACAGGAATCCTGCCAATCAAAAAATATGGAACGCAGTCCGCGCTGACAGATTTTCGGGAATACACCATGCTGGAACCGGGTCCGCTGGCACCGTTTGTAGGATTTACAGAGGAAGAGGTAAAGAAACTCTGTGAGAGATATCCGCTTGATTTTGAACAGGCAAAGAGATGGTATGATGGATATGTATTTGAACAGGCAGGTCATATTTACAGCCCCAATTCTATTATAGAGGCGATTCAGAATCAGAATTTTGCCAATTACTGGACACAGACAGAGACATATGAATCGTTAATGACCTATATGGATCTGAATTTTGATGGATTAAAAGATTCGGTGATTGATATGATCGGCGGTATGCGGTGTAAAGTTGATGTTGGATCCTTTCAGAATGATATGACATCTCTGAAAAGCAAGGATGATGTACTGACATTGTTTGTTCATCTTGGATATCTGGCTTATGACAGAAAAACAAAGGAAGTATTTATCCCGAATGAAGAGATCCGTGAAGAATTTATCCGTTCAGTAAAAAATGGAAACAGGCGAGAACTGGTGAAAGCAGTAGAGTTATCGGATAAACTGCTGAATGCGACTATCCGTAAAGATGAGGCGACGGTTGCAGAACTGATCGAAGAAGCACATGCAGCAAATACGTCACCGAAATTTTATAATAATGAACAGGCTCTGAGAAGTGTTGTTATTATGGCATATCTGAGCAGTGTGGATGATTACTGTCGGTTTGAAGAGCTGGCGAGCGGAAAGGGATATATCGATTTACTGTTTCTGCCGACCAAACAGTCCGCGAAACCGGCACTCGTCATTGAATTAAAATGGAATAAAAGTGGAGAAAAAGCTATTCGACAGGGAGAAGAACAGCAATATTGGAAATTTGCAGAAACATTCAGATACAAAGGACCAATCTTACTGGTAGGAATTAATTACAGTACAAAAACAAAGAAACATACCTGTCGAATCAAAGAAGTCAGGAAGGAATTATCATGAAAAATATTATACTCGCATCCCAGTCCCCAAGACGAAGAGAACTTTTAACACAGATCGGATTAGAATTCGAAGTGCATCCCGCAGGCGGTGAAGAAATCATCACAAGCACAGATCCGGTGGAAGTGGTAAAATCGTTGTCGACACAGAAAGCAGCTGCGGTAAAGGAAGAACTGGAAGGTCAGTTACCGGAGAACTGGCTGGTGATCGGGGCGGATACGATTGTGGTTTATGACGGGAAGATTCTCGGGAAGCCAAAAGATGAGGCGGATGCGATCTGTATGCTTACGATGTTGCAGGGGCAGACGCACAGTGTATATACCGGTGTGACACTGCTGGAGGAAGGAAGACAGACAACCTTTGCGGAAGAGACCAAAGTAACCATGTACCCGATGACGGAAGAAGAGATCCGCTGGTATGTGGATACAAAAGAACCGATGGACAAAGCAGGAGCCTATGGGATCCAGGGGCTTTGTGCACGATTTGTAAAAGAGATTCAGGGAGATTATAACAATGTTGTGGGACTTCCGGTGGGACGGATTTATCAGGAACTGAAAAAAGAAGAATCCTTTTGAAAATAAAAATGTTGAAGTGAGAGAAAACGATTTGCGATGATGTATTAAAAAATGAGAAATCGTAAAAATGTGGAGAAATGACAAAACAGAACTATACGGGACAGAAAGGGAAAAGACACAGATGGAAATGACAGAGCGGATAATTCGGAGAATAGACAACGATATTATAAGAAGTAGTGATGCATTTAGAAATTTGAATAGCTGGTTAATGCAACTGATCTATTTGTGTTGTTGCAAGTAGCTTCATTTAGTTGCATATATTAAGTAAATGAAGTGATGAGTTGCGCCTTTTGAATATTTGTTGCAAAAACACACCTTTTCGTTGTGAAAAATATAACGAGGTATATAATGAGAGTATGAGATAAAGCCAATAGTCAAATTACATACATACCTGTGAAAGGGGCGTTACTTATGGCAAATGATAATCAGATAGCTTTCCTTTGTTCGAGATTGAAGGAGCTTCGTGAAAAGAATGGCTGTACCATGGATGGCATGGCAAAGAAGATTGATGTATTAGAGGGCTTGGAACCAGGAACTGGTATGAACAAGTCGTCTATTTCACGTGTTGAAGGTGGAAAAACTGCAGAAAAAACTCTATTGGAAATGGCAAGAAAATATTGTAAGGCTTTTGGAATGTCAGAATCACAGACCGAACAATTTTTAAGAGGGGAGAAGGTTGCAGTTCCAGATACTTCAGCGTTACTTAAGAATTCACAGTTAATTGATGAACTGAACAAGGAATATAGCAAGGTAGTTATTCCAAAGGTAGTTGTTGATGAATTAGATAATATAAAGAATAAGAACTCAGGTTCTCTTGGGAGAAAGGCTTGGGAAGTTATTCGTGGTATTAGCTATGGTTCTCGTACAATTCTTATGGAATATAATGGCGATGCTGATGAAGATAACGAAGATTGCAAAATAATATATATTGCACAGGAGGCTTCTGATACATATCACTGCAAAGTAGATATCATAACAGAGGACACCGATTATTCAGCATATCTTAAAGGGCATGAATCCGTTTCAGCATTACATCTTAGAGAATATATGGCTACTAAGCAGGATCTTATCAATATGACTAAATTGGCTAGAATTGACGCTTATTACGCAGATTCATATGAGGAATGCGAAGAACCGACAGCAGACGAAGTTAATGCATATCTTCAGGATGGAAATACCCTTATTATTTCTGCTGTAAGAAATAATAGAGTCACAATTGAGCAAAGAAAAGAAAAAATCAAATGGCTCATTCAGCTTGGTGCAGATGTGAATAAGCGTGATTGCAGTCGTAGATATTTCCCTGCTATATCGCATGCAGTGCAGATGAAGGATTATGAGATGTTTATGTTTTTGCTTTTAGAGTGTAAGGCAAATCCTAATGTTGGAAGTAGAAATCCTTTTGATGCCGGAAAAGTACGCCAGAAGAATGAGGGCAATATGCCATTAATGATTGCTGCCTGGGAGGGAAAGAAGGATTTTGTAATTGCTTTATGTGAGGATGAAAGAACCAGTATTAACCAGCAGGACGCTAATGGATTTACTGCGCTCATGAAGGCCTGCATGAATGGTCACTTTGAAAATAATAAGGAAAAGCATACTTGGGATATTCGAAAGATACTCATTGATGCAGGAGCTGATCAGAAGATCGTTGACATTGATGGTAAAACTGCTACTGATTGGGTTAGTGAGTATCATGAATCTGGTCCTACAAGAAAGCAGTTTAATAGAGGTAACAATAAGAATAGTCAGAAAAGAGGGAATAGAAGATGGTAACACGAGCTTGTATATCGATAAATAATCGATGCAATCTCAATTGTACTTATTGCCATTTTCAGGAGAAGAAGAATTACATTCAAGAGGACAATATGGATGTAATTACTATCCTTGATATTATTACTTCGCATATTGAAGACAACGATATTGATTTGTTTAAGTTAGGGTTCGTGGGTAATGGAGAACCAATGTTAGATTATGAAAAACTTAAGCAGTATATCGCTCATATTGGCGATTATTTGAAATCTGGAAGAATTGCTGCATACACCATTACAAACGGTCTTTTAGTTGATTGTGAGAAGTTAGAATTCTTCAAAGAATACAATGTAAATGTTGGCTTTTCAGTAGATGGAATCTCTGCTATTCACGACAAGTATAGATGTGGAACTCATGAGCGAGTGATGGAAAATATAGCTTTATACAAAGAAGTGAATGGGAAGTATCCTTCTATGAATTGTACTGTTGGAAAAGAGATAATTGAGAATCCGGAAGCGACCATAGGGTTCTTTGAACAATTTGGTAATAGGATTACGTTTTCTAGGATGATTGGAAAACAGGGGATATCGCTACCTGATTTTAATGCGTTCTTGAATAAGGCGATGGAACGATTGAATGTTAGAACTGGTGGCTACGACTGTACCATGTATGGTGGTATGTGTGGTGCAGGAATGGATAATATTTTTTACGCAAATGGAAAGATATTCATATGTGGTAATTGTATTGATTTACCTTTTTCAATGCCTTACGACACACCTCTAAATGAGGTCAGTTTTGACGTTATCGATTTTGACAGAAACTGTTGTTTCAAGGAGGTGTTTACTGGTTGAAAATAGCATTATATGGAATGCCTTGTGCAGGCAAAAGTACATTGATGGATAGAATAACTGATGCAAAGGTTATTAATGGCAGCCAGGAGTTGAGACGTATTTGCGGTGGTTCCTTTTTGGAACTATCAGAAGAAGAGAAACATCAAGTTAGAATTAAATACACAGAATATATTAATGGTTTGAATGATGAAGTAATTGTTTCAGATGGACACTATTCATTTATGGAAACTGTTGCATTTACTGAGGCTGACGGAGATTTGTACGACATCTTTATTTATCTGTATTGTTCTCCGGAAAATCTTAAGGAAAGATATGCTTTGTCAGAGAAAAATGCTAAGTTTGCTGGCGAGTCCATTGAGTCGTTAAGACAATGGCAGGAGTTTGAAATAAATAATCTTAGAGAGGAATGTCATAGGCGAAATAAGGACTTTTACGTTGTAAGTGATAATGAAGAAGAACAGAATAAGTTTTTTGATTTCTTATCTTTACTTCGAGAAGGTTTCAGCTCCTACGATTTAGCGACAGATATCTGTAATCAAATAATGGAGCAGTTCAACAAGCAGGATATCTTGTATATGGTTGACGGAGATAAAACCATTATTATTCAAGATTCATATAGGTTCTGTTGTAATGGTAAGACAAAGATCTTCGATGGAGATTTTTATACTGGCTATCAATCATTTCTTTTTGAAAAGGAATTACAAACCGCGTCTATTGACAAATCTAAAATTGCAGAGATAACAATTAATAATGAAGTGTATGACATAGTTGCATCGAATAATTATGTTGTGCTTTCTTCCGGAATAAAAGATTTGTGGAGCGATATTGCTAATGCTAAGAATCTTGGAACTATATTTGCTAGTCCATACATAAGTGCAGATGTTAAGTATTATGTCGTAAAGCAATTGCGAGAACATGGATACACTATTTTTGCCTATGGAGATAGCAAGATTGATTTATATATGTTACGCGAGGCTGATAAAGGATTTCTGTATATTGGTAAGCGAATAAGCAGATCATTGAAGAATGAAAGCTTATCAGGCTTGGTGCCGATTTACGATCATTCTTTGGTGATATTGGCTGATGAGGACGAAGAAGTACAAGCTGATATTGCTATCTGCAAATCGAATTCAGGAATAAGTGGAAGTAGGCTGGCAGCAGCACATGTGCGTTTAGGAGAAAAAATAGGAAGGCACATTGCTACCGTATTTCCAGAGAAAAATACATCAATCTTAGTTTTGGAACGAGGTGGCAGGTTTTTTGGTGACGGAGTATATATGGGAGCAGGCGGCATTTTTTATTCGATGAACCCGAAGCAAGATGATGCTCCTGTGATTAATACAGAGAGAGTAGTTATTGTTGATAGTGTGATTAATACTGGAAAATCAATAATGAGGATTATTGATGAGTTAAAGAATCATAATCCAGGCATTGACGTTATTATCGCTGCAAATGTTATTCAGAATGAAGCTGTCGAGTTGTTTAAGGATTATCTCGTGTTTGCAACAAGGCTTTCGAAGAATTCATTTGTAGGAGTCAATCAATCAAAGCAAACTGGCAAAACAGGACCGGATACTGCAGATAGACTTTTTAATTTAATAAAAAAACGATATTGAAATGATTTTGGTGCAACAAGATTATGAAAATTTTGGATGAAGATTTAAAATTGTGTAAGAGTAAAACTGATGACGGAGAACAGTTAGTATGGTTACCATTAGAAGAAATAGCATTACAATGGAGACATCTCTAATGCGTATCTAGCCGTCAACCTAAGAAGCAGGAAACAGTAATGTCAATGCTGCGTGGACTTCGGAAGTAGAAGAACAGTTC
>ERZ841116.1454-NODE-1454-length-11621-cov-4.397112_pt1 | contig 11621 bp, 10 predicted proteins | sample MGYA00519875_ERZ841116 | MGnify/ENA primary metagenome ERZ841116 (study PRJEB31850, sample SAMEA3708889) | human gut metagenome | biome: human gut; feature: human-associated habitat; material: faeces | place: China | collected 2014 ... | reverse complement strand
AAAATCCAGTATCCTCACTATCCTCACATCCCACAGCAAAGCCACACTGCAAAACCACACTGCAAAACCCTCCGGCACTGCAGCGCAATTCCACAGCACATTCCGCAGTGGTAATCCTGACAACCCAACTTCTATCGCGTCCCATATAACAGTATCCTCTTACACAGCAGCACTATCGCAATGTCACTTTCGCAGCATCATCCAAAGCATCCCTCACACCCTGCAACACCAGGAAATATCAACGTTTCGCAGTGTTACCCATGCCCTTGTAGTTTCGCAGCAAACTCACGCAGTGATGTTTCGTCTACTTCTATTCTATACAGAAAGCTGTAAAATTCCACGTGGATTTTTACAGCTTTTTCCGATATCACGTTGCTTATTTACGCCTCATTTTATCTGAGTCAGAATCCTGTGTGGCCGGGGCATAAATGACAAAAAAGAACAGCAACAGAGCTACGCTACGGTATTACTCTCTGTTGCTGATAGGATAATCATTTTTGCCTTTTACAGGATAATGGGGTGTGCCCTGTGATATTTGCAATTATTCAAACTCGACGAATCCTAATCAATTTTGTTTAGAGATTATTCTCTGTCGTATTCGTGGTACTTTTGATTATTTGATATATCCATATTATCCTGCCCATATGGGCTAATGTTATCAATTTGTTATCGGGATTGATAACAGTCGCCCTGTCACTGCGGATAATAGCAATATGTTCCAGCTCAAATTATAAGCGATTTTGCTTGGAGGATCAAACACTGTCCTGACAATTATTATAAACTAAATCATTTGGTGCCTATAGATAATTTTCTATTCTATTCACTCTTAAGCATCGAAAAATAGAGGCCCCGAAAGCCTGATTGTAAGCCGTTTTTAAGGGATAAACTTTGAGGGGGAAGGTTTGTACCTTACCCTCTATTTTGTGTTTGAAAGCGCAACAATCCATCAAAGCTTTTTCCCGATCATCATAAGCCAGCGCTGATTAAAATAGATTTTCCCATTTTTTTCATAAGGATTAAAGCCTGTTAATCCACTGCCATTTATTTCATCCATAAGCCATTTGGATATGTCTGCGGCTATTTGGGCAGGTGTATTAGTAAGAGCGAGCCAAGCAGATAATGAAACAGGAAGTTCCGTGCAATCCATCGTTGTAATAGGCAAGCGACTATCTTGGAACATTTCTGTAAATTCTTCCTTGCTCAAATTACGCATATGTGAGGGATCACGCAGGGTTTCTATTTCATCTTCTGTATTGCGCAATGTTTCTTCGGCTGCCTCCATATCCATGACAACCAGTTTACCGCCTGTTTTCAATACCCGTACCATTTCTGAAAAACAGCGTTTTGGATTTGGAAAATGGTGAAAAGCAAGACGGGAGATTACAATGTCAAAGCTGTTATCTGAAAATGACAATTTCTCGGCGTCGCCCTGCACAAAATCCATATTCAAAAGCCTTTGTTTTGCGGCTTCAGCTTTTCCAACAGCAAGCATAGCGGTTGTCATATCAAGGCAGGTCACATTTTTTACACATGGAGCAAGAGAACGCCCGCAGATACAAGTTCCTGCCGCCACCTCTAAAACGGTATCTGTTTTTTGAGGCTTGACACACGAAATCATATGTTCCAAGTATTCCTGCTTTGTAAAGTTCATTGATTTTGTTTCAAAGTTCTGCGCCTGCTCAGTAAAGGATTTTTGGATTGTTTTTGCATTGGCTGAAATCATAAGGCTGTTCCTTTCTTCGGTACGAAAAATAAGGACATATCCGTTTTCTCTAATGTGAGCAGTTGTACTTTTTTCTCAATGCCGCCTGCATATCCTGTCAGGCTCCCATTTGTACCGACAACACGATGACAGGGAATTATGAGGGAAATGGAATTATGCCCCACCGCACCGCCGACAGCCTGTGCGGACATTTTTGAAAGTCCTTTTTGCTTTGCTATTCTATCCGCAATTTCACCGTAAGTCATTGTCTTTCCAAATGGAATAGTCAGCATAATTTCCCATACGGATTTACGGAAAGGCGTTGTCTGCATACACAGCGACGGTGTGAAATCAGGTGCTTTGCCGCTGAAATAAATATCCAGCCAGTGAACAGACTGCTCAAATATCGGCAAAGGCTTTTCTTCATATTCTTTTGGGAGCGTGTCTCCAAAATATTTTTGCCCGTCAAACCAAAGCCCTGTCAGCTCTGTTCCGTTGCTCGAAAGTGTGATACCGCCTAAAGGCGAGTCATAGTGATATGTATAGGTCATAAGTTTACACCTCCAAATATTCATTGGAGTCCGCAGGTGCCTCTGTTCTATTCATCATTGTATAGCTACGGACTGGCGTTACAACCGTGATCTTGTAGTCTGCAAAATCATTCATTCTCCCGTGTTCTTGCGCCATACGGTGTGCGGCAAAGTTCCGCCATTTTGAAACACATTCTTCATTTTCCCATACGGACATACTGAGCAGTTTTCCCTCCGTGGCAAGAGAAGAAAAACGCTCTGCTCTGATAAATCCCTCTGCATTTGCAAGGCTCTCCTTCAGTGAACCTACCATTTTCAAATAATCATCCATTCTCCCGTTTTTTACGGTCACTTCAAATAATACGATAGTGTTGCCCATTTATTTTCCCTCCTGTGATTGATTAACCAATTTCGGCTTACATCTTTTACAAGGACGATAGCCTTTTTCTATTGCTTCTTCCATTGTGCCAAAAAATACGATATTTTTTTCAAGCGGTAATCTTGCAGGGCAGCCCGGTCGGCATATAATTTTTGTTGTTTTCACACCAAAAATAAATTTACCGTCATACGAACTATTCCTGTTTTGAATTGCTTGCAATTTCTCTTGCTCGTTCATTTTTCTTGTTCTCCTTTTTGGGAGCGTAATCTTTCATTTCAGGTATCGCACCGCCGGCTACCACCCAAAAGTACAAGCTTGCCACACTGCAATAAGGGCTTAACCGCCTGCGATATTTTTCAAACAATTTACGGTCTATTTTCCGATGATGATATACCATCCGCATACCACGCAAGACAGCTAAATCACCGTAGCTGAATACATTAGGGCGCTGCATACAAAAAAGCAAAATCATTTCGGCAGTCCACACACCGATACCTTTCAGTGACGACAATTCCTCTATTGCCTCATCGTCCGTTTTGTCCCAAATCCCCTCCAAATCAAACGCCCCGTTTTGTACTTTTACAGCGAAGTCTGTGATATACTCGGCTTTTTTAAAAGTCATTCCAAAAGACTGTAAATGATTGATCCCGGCGGCAAGAACGGTATCGGCATTCACTACGCCAAGATTATCCTGCATTCTCTGCCAGATTGTTGCCTGCGCCTTTGTAGAAATCTGCTGACCGATAATGTGATGAACAACCGAAGAAAACAAATCGCTGTCCACTTCACGCTCGATTTTCCCGATTTTATCAATCACTTCTGCAAGGCGTTTATCTTTTTGTTTTAGATATATAATCTCTTTTTCGCCATACTGAAAAAACATTCTTGCTCCACCTCCCATCTTGACTTTGGATTTATTGCTTTATATAATATTATCACAATTAAATGCGATATAATATTAGAATATCGTCGAGTATTATCATAATATGTTCAATCAAGGATAAAGCAAAATGAAAAACGAACGAAACAATTGCATAAACTCCGTCAATCTAAATGCAGACTCGGATTTTCCGTATCTTGTGCTTGATGTTGTGGGCGACCAAAGCTATCCGAGAAATCCCGGCTTTCAGGTTATGCACTGGCACGAAGATTTGCAGTTCATCTATGTACTGGACGGTGAAATTGAAATAAAGACATTGGATACATCCGTTCAAGTGAATAAGGGCAGCGGTATCTTTATCAATAAAAATGTGATACATCTTGTTAAAAAGTCGCTATCTTGCCACTATAACAGTTTTATTTTCCCCGACTATTTTCTTAAATTTTATTTTGGAAGCCCGGCAGCGGCTTTTGTGGAGCGTATTGTCGGTAAGGATGAATTACCGATCTGCTGCTTTCCGAAAGAAAAGAATCGGTGTCAATCGATTCTCTCTGTGCTTTCCCGTCTTGCTGACCTTGAAAACAGAAAAACAGAATTTTACGCCTATGAGGTGCTCTGTCTGCTCTGTGCACTTTGGCTTGAAGTATGCCGAAACATTCAATTACCGAGCGGAAATACGGATACCATTATTGGCTCTCGTATGCAGAAATTTTTACAATATATCAGCGAACACTATGGCGAGGAGATTTCTCTTGATAAACTTGCAGGAAGCGCAAATGTCAGCAAATCGGAATGTCTGCGCTGCTTTAAGACAAGTATGCAGACCACACCGTACAAATACTTAACCGAATACAGACTTTCAAAGGCTACTGAATTGCTGAAAAATTCTGACGAGCCGATAGGCAATATTGCAGACAGCGTAGGATTTCGGCAAATCAGCCATTTTGGAAAATGCTTTAAGGAAAAGACAGGGCTTTCACCGAGAGATTATCGGAAGAAAAGTAACGCTTGCAGAACCTAACAGGCCGTTGCAGGCACAAAAACAGAGCAGGTAAGGATGTTGTTCCTTGTCTGCTCTGTTTTTGTGTTATGAACTGTATTATTCGTTGAAAATCAGGTCTGCATTCACAATCTATTTCAGTTGGAGATGTTAAAAGACCAGATATCTGTTATAAATTATATTGAGAAAGTTGTGGCATGCAGTATCAAAATATGTAAAACCATTTCTTACAAATATGTCTACCATTTGACCTATTAATTCATAATTAATATCTTCGTTTTCATCCACTGGTAATCTCATTGTACCAAACCCTAATTTTTTCAATATATCCATTCCTTTCACATCATTCAACTCAAAATATTATGATAACAGTCGCCATATCAATTTCTTCTTATAAGGAATTCGACATACTATAAATCACTGAAGGGAGAATGAAATGTTCTATTCACCGAATAACCGCATATATTGTCCACATTTTCAGATACAAATAAATATGTTTTTCTTCTGCGAAACACATCTACTCCTTGCTATATCTCTTGCCAACTACTACCAATTTACATTATCACTGTTCAAAGAGCTGATAATGGTAAAACTTTAATATTGATTTTAATTGAACATTACCTACCATTGCTCAAGAAACAGAAAAATATACTCTTCAATCCTCCAATTTCAAAAGCGTAAGCTACATACATTAAGCTACCTAAACTAACTCTTGTTATAGAACTATTTTTCAATCTGCACTTTTGTATTATTCCAAAACCACCTTACATACTAATATTGAGTGTACAATTATTAGCTATACACCTTACATTTGTCTTCCGATATTTCTTTTTCTATTTTTATCATTGTTTCTTGACAATAATCCAAAATCCAGTTAGAATTTATTCTTAACCTTTCCTTCAAATATAATGCAGTTTCATTTACCCTTGTATATTGTTCTTTAGAAATTACCCCCTGTGCCAAAGCCATATCAAGCTCATCTCTATCATCTTCAACTATTTCACCTGAGTCTAATATAATTAAATCGAGAAACAAATCATTATAAAAACAAACCCCATCCTCATCTGTACCCTGACCATCAATCATATCAATATACCATAAAATTGTCTTTCTATTTTGATCCATATACATAGTTATAACATAGTTTTTATATTTAGGCACTATTACAAGCCACTGAAATCCATCATCCGCAACTACCGGTCGGCCATCCAAAAATCCCCACACCTGTTTTTCTTTTACCTTCTCAATATGTATTAAACCATATCGTTTCTCTTCGTCTTCTGATAAATAAACATTTTTTTTAACGATAGATCTATTCCATTCATCAAAAGTCATTCTTGTATGCTTAATTTTTAACTTATCCCCCATAAGCACCTCCAACAAAATTTTACACCAAATTATTTTCCATTCTTATACTCTCTGTATATTTTTATTGAAGATGTATAAGAAATCCTTATTTTAAGTTATTACGAGCTTTCTCTTCTTATAGCCACCTTCCTGTTCCCTCTTCACAGACCGCAACAAACCATCTCATGTCTGGCAAGATCTCCCACCTGCTACAGTAGAGTCCTAACTACCTTCGTTCTGTTTATCTGTAGTTGGATGCCGATTATGCTCACATGCAAGGTCTTTTCCCTACAGCGAAATTCTTACACAGCTACACTGGCTATATATTTTTCAATACTACTACAGTTACCTTCCCGCTTCTCGGCACCAACTGATAATGGACGCTTTAATTATCTGCGCTACAACTGATGGCTCCTGTCGGTGTATATCCGACATCATCTTCTCCAAATTATAAGTCACACCGTTCCTTGTCCAAACTTTACCTGTCACACTTGGAAGATTCAATTCATCAAAAATTGCTTTCACTGCTTTTGCATTCTTAATCTCTACGTAATCTGTCGGTGCAGAGTAATGATAACTCAATCCTTCTTCTCGATAAGCCGCTGTTGGAATAACAAACTTTCCATCCGTCGCATTACAGTCCAGCGAACCTGCTGAACCAAACATAATAAATTTGTCAGCACCTGTAAGCCAATTTGCGTCTATCACATCACTTCCAGCCAATGCAGACCCTATATGACTTAAATATCCTGCAATCTTCATTTCATCTATTTCAAAAACATATACTGCTGTCACTCCATTACAGCATCGTATAATTCCTGCCTGCTCATGTTCATATGTTTCAAGCATGTATTCAAATATGACCTCTGAAAAGATTATAACACACTTATCACATAAATTCTTTTTCTCACCATAGAAGTCCTTTGGTCCAAACAAAACCTCTGATTTATCAAATGCGTCTGTTATCATTTAAATCCACACCTCCTTAAATTTCTCCAATCTATAATGACGTTCTTCATCCAACTCCTTGACACCATTCTTATAATCATATCCAAATTTCCTGTAAAATTCTGTTGCTGTAATAGATGCAGGTATCTCAATACGAGTTGCTCTTACATAAAACTCATCCTGTTCCAATGTATTTATGATTTTTCTTCCGATACCTTTTCCATGGAATTCTGGCAAAACAAAAATAGTCAACAAAATGCTTTCTGTCTTACTTCCCCAGAAACTAGAAATTGAGCCCGTACCAACTATCTTACCATTCCATTCAAAAACATACATATGTGCATAGTTGGCAATATTTAAAACTTTCCCTGAATCATAAACCTTTGCAAGTTCCTCCATAGCTGCAATTCCATAATCCTTGCTATTGGCCTCTAAGAAGTTCCTTACAATAAGCTTGCTAACCTCATCTGCATCCTCTTCTTCAAATCTTCGTACATTAATACAATTTTTTACATAACCAACCAATGTCATCTTTTCATTTACCACTATATCCTCGCCAACTCTAACAAAGCCGTATTTTTCGTATAAATGACAATTGCCTGTTTCCTGCTTAATCGTATCTAAACGCCATTCTATTGTATTCGGATAAATGCCAAATAATTGTTCTATCACCGTGCTCGCAATCCCTTTATTTTGAAATTCGGTAATTATAAAAATAGGAGATATCCAATTAACATTTTCATTCACCTTTTTGCCTTGATGCCATCTGACTCTCACACCTCCAACTTTTTCTCCATGAAACACAATGAAGTAAAAATCTGAATTTTCCTCAATAATCTTCTCTGTTACTCTTTTCAGGCTTTCTTTTGCCGGACTTGTATCATCATCTTGATATTTTTCATATAATGGCATAAACGCTTCTACCTGTAGTCTGTGCAGACACTCTGCTTCATCTTCTGTTACCAATTTCAATTTAATTAAATCATTCATTCCATGCACCTCTTTCACGCAGAGACGAGATACGCTCTGCGAATCTCGCTCTGATTAGCGGTCGTCAAATGTTCACTCGTGCAAGCACGATGACCATTTTCCTCGTCGCTATAACAAAAAAATCGCACCAAACATTCATTGTCTAGTGCGATAATTCCAATTTACGATGTAATATATATTAACACATCACTTACATTCTGGTTTTATGCACTAGACTAATAGACCTACCGGCTATAAGTCAATGCATTAACCCTGCAAAGCTTATAACACAGTATGTCTATAATACATGTACATATAACGTCTTGAATGTAAGTTCTGATTCATTTGTATGCTCTCCTTGTAATTTTGATAATAAATATACTACCAATAATCCCATGTGTCAATCACTCTATAAAAATCATTTCAAATTTGAAGGCTGAACTGTTACTTTTAATTTACTAATGATACATTCATCCTTTTATATTTGAGATGTTGGTCTTTTGCATGCTTTTCTGAATTCCTGAATTAAATTTTTAAACTCTTCATCTTTCATTCTAACATACATCCTTCCCATATATTCCCTTTGAAATAACAATACCCTACGAACAGAAATTCTACATGTACAGAGTACAGCAATTCTGTGTCTAATTTTAGTTTCTTTATCTTTCTCTTCCTTAAAAGTCATTCTTAAAAATAGTAATTCATATTTTGAATACAGCTCCAAAGCATATTCTAACGGAATTATCAATACTAAATATACAATCGGAATCATAAAACTAACCAACGTATTAATAACATTTAATTCCTTATATTCAATTATTCCAACCCTTATTGTCTCATATAATATCCAAAATCCAGCTATAGCCAATACAAAATCTAACAATTTATGTACATTCTTATATTCTTCTTTTCTTTCTGCTATGACATTCATTACTGTAATAATTGTGATAATTGGAATGATGGCAAGTTCAATCCATATATTAAAAGTAAATGTACTCATAAAAAATTCTAAAATCATAGTGAGTTTCAAATTATCTTTAAGAACTTTTTGTATATATCTTTCATCAGCCTCACTTGAAACAGCGTTCATACAATATATAAGCCCTGAAAAAAGAAACCATATAATAATATCCTTGATATAAATATTTTCCCAAATGGATGAACGATAAAATATCATCGTGATAGCAAGAACATATAGCAGTATTATTTCCCATAATATTCTTAACTTCTTATCAAAAAAAATTACTATTACCTTCCAAAAACTTTTTCTTATTTCCTTGTGACACATTATATATACTAGAAAAAGTAATCCCCAAATTAATGTCGCCCATTCCCTTGTTGACAAAATTGACATAATATTTATCTCCTTCTGCCTATTCTATCTCCATTACTCCACCCACAAATAGAGCCAAACTAGAGCCATTTGATAAAGCAAATGCCGGAAACCCGCATAAATACAGGTTTTCGGCATTTCTGTCCGTTATTCAAACTCCAGACCGACAGTACAGGTTATAAGCAAAAATCGTTGATTTTAAGGCATTTTCAAGCATTATAAACTACTGAAAGACAATATAAGAAACAAAAAAAATGCAATTTTAATGCAATAAGGTACACTCAATTTTGTTTAATTCAGTACCAAAAATTTAAAACCTCAATATCTAATTTTAGATAGACGTTCAGAAATGAGCGTCTATTTTATTACCCAAAATTGAAAGGAGAATCAAACATTATGAAAAAGATACTAAAGCGATTGCTTACGGGTGTTCTTACCCTTACAACCGTATTTACCGCATTACCTGTCACACAGGTTCATGCTGCGGATTCCGTCTATACCACTACGGACGGTAAAGCAGGAACAATCGTCAAGGTTGACAATAGCGGTACAGAGATTAAGAGCTTTGAAGAAAGCATAATGACCGCTGACGGTCAGACTGCCTATTGTGTAGATATTAACACTAACTTTGAATCGGGATATAAAAACCGAGTTGACGCTAAAGGCAGAATGAGCGACGACCAAATATCAGACGTGGCGTTGAATCTGGAATACGTCAAACAGTATGCAAAAACACACAGTCTTTCCAGCAAGCAAGTCTATCTGTTGGAACAATGCGTTGTCTGGCGTAGATTGAGCGTTCATTTAGGCTGGGGTTACAACAATGTACGAGCTGCCTATGACGAAGTATCAGAAAAAATCCAGTCAGAAGTCTATGAGAACGCAACGGCTTTCGCAAAAGCGAATAAAGACCGCTACGACTGTGGCGGTTATATTTATGTCGGCGAGGGGCAGGATTTAGGACAGTTTTGGGCAGAGCTGGCTGTCGGTGATGGCAAGATTCAGAAATCGTCCAATAATACAGCAGTTACAAATTCTAATGACTGCTATTCCTTATCTGGGGCGACTTATACTGTCTATTCTGATAAAGGCTGCACGAAGTCTGTTGCCACACTTACGACAGATGACAACGGAAATACGGACACTGTGGAGTTAAGAGCTTCTACATACTATATAAAAGAAACCGAAGCTCCAAAGGGATTCCAGTTAGATAAGAACGTCTACACCCTTACGGTCAAGGCTGGTGAAACCACTACCTTGAAAGTCAGTGATACACCAAAAGTCACTGATACTTTGATTGAGCTTTTCAAGATTGATATGGAAACAGGAAAATCCACCGCACAGGGTAACGCTTCTTTGGAAGGTGCAGAGTTCGTCTGGAAGTATTATGACGGATATTACACAAAAGATAATCTTCCATCAGAACCAACACGCACATGGACGACAAAGACAAAAGCGGAAAAAGGCAGCGATAACACTATCCACTATATCACAAGATTGGCAGATTCCTATAAGGTATCTGGTGACAGCTTCTATACACAAAACGGTACTATCTGTTTACCGCTTGGTACTATCACTGTGGAAGAAAAAGCTGCTCCAAACGGTTACTTGTTAGATGGTGCTTATATGCAAGCCGCTGGAAGTTCTGAACAGATAAAAGGCGTGTATGTGGCACAGATTACAGAAGATGGCGAACTTGCAGCATTAAGCGGCAGCAACCAGTATTCCGTATCGGACAAGATTATCCGTGGAGGTGTGAGAATCCAAAAGCGTGACCTTGAAACAAAAGACACAAAACCACAAGGCGGTGCAACATTGAAAGATACTGCCTTTGAAATCATTTCCCTAAATGATAATCCTGTCTTGGTAGATGGCAAGCTATACAACAAAAATGAAGTTGTCAAGACAATCCATACAGGCGTTGACGGTATCGCTACGACTGCCACAGACACACTTCCTTACGGTCACTATAAGATTTCGGAATCTAAAAGTCCGACAGGCTACTTGACTACTGGTGCGGCAGACCGTGAGTTTGACATTGTGAATGATGGTGAAATCGTTGACTTAACAGACGAAGCACACTCTGTTTACAATCAGATTATTCGTGGTGATTTGGAGGGTGTGAAAATCGGTGATGGCACTCACAAGCGACTTGCGAATGTTCCGTTCAGGATCACCAGCAAGACGACTGGTGAAAGCCACATCATTGTGACTGACGCAAACGGTCAGTTCTCCACTTCCTCTGAATGGGTATCGCATAAACAGAATACCAACGCTGGTAAATCCAGTGAGGACGGTATCTGGTTCGGTACTTCCACACCAGACGACAGCAAAGGAGCATTGCTTTATGATTCTTACACAATCGAAGAATTACGCTGTGATTCCAACAAAGGAATGACGCTGATTCCTGCCTTTGATGTGGTGATTTCCAGAAATAAGACAGTCATTGATTTAGGTACTTTGACAGACGATTACGAGCCAGAAATCTCTATCCATACTACCGCTGCCGACAAGGTGACAGGTGAAAAGTCAA
>ERZ841116.1447-NODE-1447-length-11683-cov-2.655487_pt1 | contig 11683 bp, 7 predicted proteins | sample MGYA00519875_ERZ841116 | MGnify/ENA primary metagenome ERZ841116 (study PRJEB31850, sample SAMEA3708889) | human gut metagenome | biome: human gut; feature: human-associated habitat; material: faeces | place: China | collected 2014 ... | reverse complement strand
TGAGGCTCATTATAACTGTTGAATGTGTCTAAAATGTGACTTTTGCAATATTTTTTAATAAAACCGTAATATCCAACAATAAAACGATAAGATTTTTTCTAAAATATAAGCATATTTTTGCTTATCTGTAAACAAATCATGACCTTTCAGCCACAATTAAAACACTATTTACTCTGGGAAAGCAGTTTTTGTTTTAACTCATCTTCAAGTCTACCAGCTTGCCCTCGGCTTCTCTTCTCTTTTCCCGGCCTTCCTGCTGAATCTTCATCACTTCATCAATCGTGCTCATAAGGCTCTCATTTGTTGCCACGAGAGTTTCCATATCAATAATTCCCCTCTCGCTTTCCTTTGCAGTTTCAATAGTTGCTGTTTTTAACTTCTCTGCATTTTTCTTAAGAAGGTCATTCGTAAGATCCGTAACCTTTCTCTGCGCTTCTGCCGCTGCTGTTTCTTCTTTTGTCCTGATACTGCGCTCTTCGTCTTTTGTATCGACTTCTTTTTTCGTCTTGATACTTGTATAAGTCAGATAAGTAATCTCATCTTCCAACTCTAATGTACCCTCTTTCATATCATCAAACGGAAAATTATGAAGAACTGCGGTGGTACCATTTAAGTATGTAATCTGAATATCATATTCAGGTACACTTTCGTCTGTTTCTTCCTCTGTATTACCGTCGTAATCTGCAGAAATCGTCTCCGTTTCTTCTTCTGAATTTTCCTGCTTATAGTCATAGTAAAAATAACGCTTCTCACCTTTGACATAAACATCCTCATCTTCGAGCAGGTTCTCACCAAACTCACTGTTTTCACTTTTCTTAACTGCAAATCCGGTAATACTCTTTCCAGTATTATTTTCCAGTTTTATCTCAACAGTCCCCTTCAGCGGAACTCCGATTTTTTTCAAATCTTCTTTTTCAATTGGTGCAACCGGAGTTTCTTCCCATTCATCCTCTTCTTTTGCTTCACTTTTCTGTGTTTTGGCATCGTCAGTTTCTGACTTTCCACATCCACCAAGAGTCAGAATTCCTGAAAGCAGACATAGTACGATAAACAATGTTTTTTTTCTCATTTTTACTCCTCTTTTCTAAAGCACAGCTCCTGTAAAAGTACTCACTGTGCTGACTTATGAAACAAAATGATTTACCTCCCGATTCTTGCCCCATTATATTCTATGAAAAATTTTTTGTCAATTTCTTTCTGATTATTTTCTAATTATTTCCAATACCGATTGCTATCGTCAGAAAATAGATAGCTTCTGCTCTTTGTGTTTCTTTTAAAACCCGACTGACTGCATCAATCGTACTTCCCGTTGTATAAATATCATCGATAATCAGTACATTTTTCCAGTGCGCCTGATTTTTTGCCGGCATAAATGCCCTCTGAAGACTTTTTCTGCGCTCCTGTGGATTTAATTCCTTTAACGGTTTTGTTTTTTCCACTCGTTTTACTGCATCCGTCACAACCGGAAGATTTAATTTTTCTCCCATCGCCCTTGCAATCACCTCTGCCTGGTTATAACCACGTTTTGCCAAACGGGACGGATGCAGCGGCACCGGAATCAGTACCTCAATCTTCCATGCCTGAATTTGTTTTTTTGCATACACTGCCGCATAATGCCCATAAAAAATTCCATACTCTTTTCTCGCATGATATTTTAACTGATAAAGGGACTGCGCCACCGGACTTTGATACCCAAACACCGCAATTCCCTGTTGATAAACATGTTTTTTTCTACTACAGTCATAGCAAAATTCCTGTCGTTCCTCTAAAAGTGGTCTGGAACAGCGGTAACATCGAACTCCTTTTATCGGTTTTAACATTGGGGCGCAGTCTTTACAGATACTGCGCCCCCTTTGTGCTACGATTTCTCCGCACACCGGACACCTCCTTGGATAAAGAATATCTAAAATTCCTGCTGTAATCCGATTTCCTTTAATCTTAAATCGAGTGTCGTGTAACGGCTTTGTTCCATTTGGTTTTCTTCCATTTCCCAGAATATTTTTTCATCTCCTACTAAAGTCACACATTTTCGTGCTCTGGTCACTGCTGTATATAATAAGTTACGGTTCATTAACATCTTTGGTCCATTCAAAAGCGGAATGACTACTGCCGGATATTCACTACCTTGTGACTTATGTATCGTAATTGCATAAGCAAGTTCAAGTTCATCTAACTGCCTAAATGGATATTCTACAAAACGTCTCTCTTCAAATTCGACCGTCAGCGTCTCCGCAAACAGATTGATTTCTCTGATAATTCCGGTGTCTCCATTAAATACACCTACACCTTTTTCAATACGGATGCCCCCGATTCCACGGATTTCCCACTCTGTCTGATAGTTATTTTTAATCTGCATGACCTTATCGCCTTCACGAAACAGTCCCTGTCTGTGCTCTTTTTCTCTTTTCTGATTATCTGGCGGATTTAAATACTGCTGCAAAACCATATTTAAGCGTTCCACACCTAAAAGCCCTTTTCTCATTGGAGTCAGAACTTGAATTTCATAAGGAGTCGCATTTACAAATTTCGGTAGTTTATTCTGAATCAGCGCTATCAATACACGGATAATCACGTTTGCATCGTAACGTTTTAAAAAGAAAAAGTCCATGCTCTTATTATCGAGTGTAACCGGTATTCCCTGATTGATTTTATGCGCATTAACAACGATATCACTCTGGGAAGCCTGACGGAAAATTTTTGTCAATTCTACCACGGCAAACTGACCGGACAAAATAATATCTTTCAACACGCTCCCTGCGCCCACGCTTGGAAGCTGATTGACATCTCCTACCAAAATCAGTCTTGTTCCCGGCATAATTGCCGAAAGCAGCGCATGCATTAAAAAAATATCTACCATCGACATCTCATCAATAATAATCACATCGGCTTCTAATGGATTCTGCGCATTTCTTTCAAAATGAATTCCTTTTTTTGTCTGATTCTCCGGCATACCGGAAAGCTCCAACAGACGGTGAATAGTTTTTGCCTCATACCCCGTCGTCTCCGCCATTCGCTTTGCCGCCCTTCCCGTCGGCGCAGCTAAAAGAATTTCTTCATTCTGTTGTTCAAAATACCGGATAATCGCATTAATAGTCGTTGTCTTTCCAGTTCCCGGTCCACCTGTTACAACAAGCAGCCCATTTGAGGCTGCCTGCATTACTGCTTGTCTCTGTTTTTCATCCAGCGTAATTTCTTCTGCTGATTCAAGTTCATCTAACTGAAGCTTTAACTTATCCTGATTGATTTCTTCTTTTAAATCCAGTTCTTTTAACATCTGTGCCACATGCAGCTCTACCTGATAAAACTGGCTTGCATACACAATCTGCTCCTGTTCTTCTTCCCCCGGCATAATTTCTTTTATTACAACCTTCCGCTCAATTGCCAAATCCATGATATGTTTTTCCATGTAGGATTCTTCCACACACAAAAGCGCAGATGCCCTTCTTAAAAGAAGCTTCTTTGGAAGATAAACATGACCCTCTGCCGATGCCTGCGTCAGTATGTAAAGAAGTCCGCTTCGAATTCGATAATCTGAATCCGGCAAAATTCCAATTCTTCCTGCAATCTCATCTGCAATCTTAAATCCGATCCCCTCTACATCTTCTGCCATCTGATATGGATTTTCTTTTAAAACATGATACATCTGTGGTCCATACTGCTTGTAAATTTTTCCTCCAAGTGCCAGAGAAATTCCATACTGCTGAAGAAACATCATTGCTTTTCGCATATCTGATTTTTCCACTATCTGATCTGAAATCTCCTGCGCTTTTCTCAAACTGATTCCTTTTACCTCGGCAAGGCGTTCCGGTTCTTCCTCCATAATACGCAGGGTGTCTTCTTTAAATCTGCGGACAATTCTTGCTGCCAGTGCCGCTCCAATTCCCTTAACTGCTCCCGAAGCCAAATACCGCTCCATCGCCTGAGAATCCTGTGGAACAATGACTTCATAAGAACTCATTACAAACTGCCGTCCATAGGAGGGATGTTCGGTATAATGCCCGAACGCTTTTATCGTTTCTCCCTCGTTCATATACTGAAAACTGCCGACACAAGTTAATTCTTCGTCCTCTGTGACTACCACCATAACCGTATATCCATTATCCTGATTTCGAAAGATAATGTGGTCAACGTATCCTTCTATGGTTTCCTCCATCTGCTTTCCTTTCTTATTTTCCCTCGACTTTACTCATTACATCAAGGTACTGTCCTGTTCCAACAGCCACTACCATTCCAGGGTCTTCTGCAACAACTGTATTAATTCCTGTTTCTTCTTCAATCAATTTTTCGAATCCACCCAAAAGCGCCCCGCCTCCAGTTAAGACAATTCCACGTTCAGCAACATCCGCAGCCAATTCCGGCGGTGTTTTCTCAAGGACACTGTGAATCACTTCCATAATCTGAGCGATACATTCTGCAAGTGCCTCACGGATTTCTTCGGATGAAATCTCTGCACTTTTTGGAAGTCCGGATACAGTATCTCTGCCCTTTACTTCTATTGTATGTGGAAGAGTTTCCGGATAAACCGTTCCTATCTTTATCTTTGCTGCCTCTGCTGTACGCTCACCAATAATCAAATTATAGTTTTTGCGAACATAACGCATAATTGCCTCATCAAAGTTATCTCCTGCTACTTTTATGGAAGTTGAAACTACCGTTCCGCCCAGCGAAATTACTGCAACGTCTGTTGTTCCTCCTCCGATATCTACAATCATATTTCCAAATGGAATTGTAATATCAATTCCAGCTCCAATCGCCGCTGCAATCGGTTCTTCGATGATTGCAACGTCTCTTGCACCGGCACGATAAGTTGCCTCTTCTACTGCTTTTTTTTCTACTTCTGTGACACTGCTTGGCACACAAATGCTGACTCTTGGTTTTCGAAACGCTCTTTTTCCCATTGCCTTTGAAATAAAGTATTTGAGCATCTTTTCTGTTACTTCATAGTCTGAAATCACACCCTGACGCATCGGACGTATCGCCATAATGTTCCCCGGTGTTCTTCCAATCATCTGTCTTGCCTCTTCGCCGACTGCACGTATTTTATTTGTATCTTTATCATAAGCAACAACGGATGGCTCTTTTAATATGATTCCTTTTCCTTTTACATATACCAGAATGTTCGCTGTGCCCAAGTCAATTCCAATCTCTGTAGCTCCCATATTTTTACCCCTTTCCTGCCTTTTATTTTCATCTTATTTTAAGATTCTGGCAGACCACAGCCTGACTGCTGTGTGTTTCATTATACCGAACTTACCGAAAAATGAAAAGAGGCAATCATTTCAAATATTTTGACACGTACTGACCTGTATAGGAGACAGGATTCGCTGCAACTTCTTCCGGTGTTCCAAATGCCACCACAGTTCCCCCGTTATCCCCTCCTTCCGGACCAATATCGATAAGATAATCCGCAGTTTTTATGACATCTAAATTATGTTCAATGACAACAACGGTATTTCCTCCTTCACAAAGACGCTGTAAAATTTCGATTAATTTATGCACGTCTGCAAAATGAAGTCCGGTTGTCGGCTCATCTAAGATATAAATCGTCTTTCCGGTACTTCTTTTGCTTAACTCAGAAGCCAGCTTGATTCTCTGTGCTTCACCTCCGGAAAGCTCCGTAGAAGGCTGTCCTAAGCGGATATAAGAAAGTCCTACATCATAAAGGGTCTGAATCTTTCTTTTGATAGACGGTACATGTTCAAAAAATTCCAGTGCTTCTTCCACCGTCATATTTAACACATCATAAATGCTTTTTCCCTTGTATTTGACTTCCAAAGTCTCACGGTTGTAACGTTTCCCATGACACACTTCGCAAGGCACATAAACATCCGGAAGAAAATGCATCTCAATTTTTAAGATTCCATCTCCACTACATGCCTCACAGCGTCCACCTTTTACATTAAAGCTGAAACGACCTTTCTTATAACCTCTCGCTTTTGCATCCGCAGTTGCCGCAAATAAATCACGAATCTGGTCAAATACTCCTGTATACGTTGCAGGATTTGACCTTGGAGTTCGTCCGATTGGGGACTGGTCAATCGCAATGACCTTATCAAGTTGTTCCACTCCTTCGATGCATTTATGTTTTCCTGCCACTACTCTTGCACGATTTAATTTTTTTGCAAGACTCTTATACAAAATTTCATTGACAAGCGAACTCTTTCCAGAACCTGATACTCCGGTTACACAGGTCATAACCCCCAATGGGAAATTGACATCTATATTTTTTAAATTATTTTCCTCTGCGCCTCTTACAGTCAAAAATCCCGTCGGCTGTTTTCTCTCCTTTGGAACCGGAATCTTTAATTCACCGCTCAAATATTTTCCAGTAATTGATTCCGGACACTGCATAATTTCTTCGGCGGTTCCAATTGCAACCAGCTCTCCTCCATGTTCTCCTGCACCAGGTCCAATATCAACAATGCAGTCGGCTTCCCTCATCGTATCTTCATCATGTTCGACCACAATCAGCGTATTTCCTAAATCTCTCAAATGCTTCAAAGCGGATAACAGCCTGTCATTATCTCTCTGGTGCAATCCAATACTCGGTTCATCCAGAATATAGGCAACCCCGACAAGCCCCGAACCAATCTGGGTTGCCAGACGAATTCTCTGTGCCTCTCCTCCGGAAAGTGTTCCGGTCGCTCTTGAAAGCGTCAGATATTCTAAACCTACACTCACAAGAAAACCAACCCTTGCACGAATTTCTTTTAACACCTGATTTCCGACTAACTGCTGTGTCTCTGTAAGCTTTAAATTTTCCAAAAATTCCTGAAGATTACGAATCGAAAGTGCCGTTACCTCGGAAATATTTTTCTCTCCGACTGTTACGGCAAGCGCTTCTTTTTTCAGACGCTGACCTTTACAGGTCTTGCACGGTGTAATCTGCATGAAACTTTCATATTCCTGTTTGGAACTCTCTGAACCGGTTTCTCTATACCGACGCTCCACGTTTTTGATAAGCCCCTCAAAAGCAACATCATAAATGCCTTCTCCACGCTGACCTTTATAATAAACTTTTACTTTCTTTCCACCTGTTCCATTGAGAATCACGTCTTTAATTTCATCCGAATAATCCTGAAACGGAGTTTCCAAATCAAAATGATATTCCTCGGCAAGTGCGTCTAAAATTGCACGGGTAAAACTGCCCTTATCCGTACAGGACTGCCATCCAAGCACAACGATTGCACCCTCGGCAATACTTAAACTCTGATCCGGAATCATTAACTCCACGTCAAATTCCATCTTATATCCGAGACCTAAACAGTCCGGACACGCTCCAAACGGATTATTAAATGAAAAGCTTCTCGGTTCAATTTCATCAATGCTGATTCCACAATCCGGACAGGAAAAGCTCTGACTGAAATTAATTACGTTTCCATCCATGGTATCTACCACCATCAGTCCATCTGCAAGATGAAGCACATTTTCAATAGAATCGGTCAGACGCTTTTCGATTCCCTCTTTTACAATCAGACGGTCTACAACAATCTCAATATTATGCTTAATATTTTTATCTAATTTGATTTCTTCATTTAATTCATAAAGATTCCCGTCAATCAGCACACGGACATAACCGCTCTTTCTTGCCTGTTCCAGCAGTTTGGCATGTGTTCCCTTCCGGCCTCTTACGACTGGAGCAAGCAGTTGGAATTTCGTCCGATCGGGCAGTGCCATAATCTGGTCTACCATCTGGTCTACGGTCTGTTTTTTGATTTCTTTTTTACACTTTGGACAATGCGGAATCCCCACCCTTGCATACAATAAACGAAAATAATCGTAAATTTCGGTTACTGTTCCAACGGTAGAACGGGGATTTCGATTCGTTGACTTTTGATCAATGGAAATCGCCGGAGACAGTCCTTCAATACTCTCCACATCCGGCTTTTCCATCTGTCCTAAAAACTGTCTTGCATAAGAAGAAAGCGACTCCATATATCTGCGCTGTCCTTCCGCATAAATCGTATCAAACGCCAGAGAACTCTTTCCTGAACCACTTAGACCGGTCAGCACAACAAATTCATTTCTTGGAATGTCTACACTTAAATTTTTTAAATTATTTTCATTTGCTCCACGTATCTTAATAAATTTATGTTCCTGATTTCTCAATGTATTTTTCCTCATTTCCTTCTTGCGATCTGATTAACTTCAACAGTATCATTATAGCACAGGGATTTTTTATTTACAAACATTTGTTCGTATCATTTTCAAGACACGTTTTTATACTTTTAACACTCTCCTTATAACTTTGTAAAAGAAAAAAACAGCCTGTATTAGACTGTCCTTTTCTTATAATTTTTATCCTGACTTAAGTGGTTAACCTACTGTTTCCATATATACTTTTTTCGATTCGGTCTTTGATTTTCTGCCGGCAGATGCCATATACATCATAATATCACGTCTTGTGACAATTCCGATAAAATTCTTCTGGTCATCTATAACCGGAACAAAATTCTGGCGAAGTGCTTTATCGAGCAAATCTTCCATATCCGAATCAATCCGAACCGGTGCATAATCCATTCTACGCTCAAAGGAACGAATCGGAACTTCTTCTGCTTTCTTCAAATCAAATGCCCCACGTTCTTTCAGACCCCATAACAAATCACCTTCTGTGATTGTACCTACATATTTTCCGTCCACTCCAATCACTGGAATACAGGAATACTTGTGATATTCCATCTTTTCAAGCACCTGTCTTAAACTGTAATTGTCATAAATATAAGCAACATCACTTTTTGGAGTAAGGAAAAATAAAATATTCATAATATAAAGCCTCCCATAAACTTATATGCGCTCTTACCATCTTTCGGAGTTTATTTATGTAGCTCTGTCCCCATTACAAAACATACCTGTCAACTCCTGCGTCTTTTATTTTGCCACAGAAGTCCTTATTTTTCCAGATTTTATTTCTAAAACTTTCTTAAATTTTTCTAATATTTCTTAAGATAGCCCGAACAAAAATCAGGCAGTTAAAACAGAAACTCTGATAAAATCTGATTGCTTACCAGTACCCCGTCTTCCGTTAAAAAGATTCGGTCTTTTTTCTCTTTTATCATGCCCTCTTCAATAAATTTCTTTAAGGTCTGTCCATACACATCTTCGAGTTCCCATCCAAAGGCACGGTGAAATTCTTTTTTCGAAACACCATAAGTTTTGCGAAGTCCCAGAAACATAAATTCTTCAATCTGCTGACGGTTCTCTAAAAATTCCACATCTTTTCGCATCTCTTTTGGCACTGCGGATTTTTCCAGGTATTCACTCATCTCTCTGGTATTGTTCATACGCATATTTTGAATCAGAGAGGCTGATCCAAGCCCGATTCCAAGATACTCTCCCCGCTCCCAGTAACGCAGATTATGTTTACATTCTTTCTGCGGTTTCGCATAGTTGGAAATCTCATACTGCATATAGCCGTTTGCTTCTAAGATACGTTTTGTTGTCTGATAAATTGCTCTGCTTTCCTCTTCATTCGGCAGAAGCTCCGGATGTGCATCATATTTCTCATAAAATGGTGTGCCCTCTTCTATGATAAGCTGATACGCAGAAATATGTTCCGGATTTAATTCCACTGTTTTTTGCAGTTCTTCTTCCCATTCCTCTTTGGTCTGAGAAGGCAAAGAGGACATCAAATCCAGATTAATATTCGTAAATCCGGCTTCTCTTGCCAACTGATAAGCTTCCAGAAGCTGTTCAAAATTGTGAATCCGTCCAAGCACTTTCAAATTCTCATCTTTTACCGACTGCATGCCGATACTTAAACGATTGATTCCACATGCCTTATAAACTTCAAGTTTTTCTCTGTCAACCGTCCCCGGATTCATCTCTGTTGTAATCTCCGGATGTTTGACAAATTCAAAGATTTCATAAAGTGCATCAAAGATACGTTTTGTCTGTTCCGCTCTTAAGCAGGACGGAGTTCCCCCACCCACAAAAACTGTTGATACTTTGTAATTCCCCGCAAATTTCTTATAGCTTTTTATTTCTTTTATCAGCGCATCTACGTACGCCTCTTTTTCTTCTTCTGCTGCCTCTTTTGATAAAAAATCACAGTAATCGCATTTTTTTACACAAAACGGCACATGAAGATACAGCCCCAAATCCTTCTTCATTTGTTTTACTACCTTCCCACACACTGACCTATTTTGATCTATTTTTATTACTTTTCTTTATTACTGTCACAATAGCTTAATCTTCGTCTAATTTTAATACACTCATAAATGCTTTCTGTGGAATCTCTACGTTACCAACCTGGCGCATTCTCTTCTTTCCTTCCTTCTGTTTTTCAAGAAGCTTCTTCTTACGGGAAATATCACCGCCATAACATTTGGCAAGTACATCTTTACGGACAGCCTTTATCGTTTCACGTGAGATAATTTTTGCGCCGATAGCCGCCTGAATAGCAATATCAAACTGTTGACGTGGAATCAACTCCTTCAGCTTCTCACACATCCGCTTGCCCAAATCGTATGCATTGTCGACATGTGTCAATGTAGAAAGAGCATCCACCGACTCACCATTCAACAGAATATCCAGTTTTACCAGTTTGGAAGGACGGAAACCTGACTGATGATAATCAAATGAAGCATACCCCTTGGAAATACTCTTCAACTTATCATAAAAGTCAATCACAATCTCTCCCAACGGCATTCTGTAATGTATTTCCACACGGTTTCCCGATACATAATTCTGACGCACCAATTCTCCGCGCTTGCCCAGACACAAAGTCATAATAGGACCGATATAATCAGTCGTTGTAATAATAGATGCTTTGATATACGGTTCCTCGATATGGTCAATCATCGTCGGGTCAGGCATACCACCGGGGTTGTGCACCTCCTTCATATTGCCCTGCTTATCATATATATGGTAGGACACGTTCGGTACCGTAGTAATCACATTCATATCAAACTCACGATCCAGGCGCTCCTGCACAATCTCCATGTGGAGCAATCCGAGGAAACCGCAACGGAAACCAAAACCCAAAGCCAATGAAGACTCCGGTTGGAAAGTCAACGACGCATCATTCAGCTGCAACTTTTCCAAAGACGCGCGAAGATCTTCAAAATCTTCCGCCTCAATCGGGTACACTCCGGCAAACACCATCGGCTTCACCTCTTCAAATCCGGCAATTGCCTTCTCGCAAGGACGGGCAATATGAGTGATAGTATCTCCCACCTTCACTTCCCGTGATGTCTTGATACCTGAAATAATATATCCCACATCACCGGTACGCAACTCATTACGAGGCATCATATCCATTTTCAAGACTCCGATTTCATCGGCATCATATTCCTTACCCGTATTGAAGAACTTCACTTTATCTCCCTTGCGTATCACTCCATTCTCTATCTTAAAATAAGCAATGATACCACGGAACGAATTGAATACAGAATCAAAAATCAAAGCTTGAAGCGGAGCCTGGTCATCGCCCACCGGATGCGGCACACGTTCGATCACAGCCGCCAGAATATCTTCCACTCCCATGCCGGTCTTGCCCGATGCACGAATGATATCTTCACGTTTGCAACCCAGCAGGTCGATTATCTCATCTTCCACCTCCTCGGGCATTGCACTTGCCATATCACACTTGTTCATCACGGGAATAATTTCGAGGTCGTGCTCCAATGCCATATAAAGGTTGGAAATAGTCTGCGCCTGCACTCCCTGTGAAGCGTCCACTACC
>ERZ841116.1446-NODE-1446-length-11687-cov-11.074106_pt1 | contig 11687 bp, 9 predicted proteins | sample MGYA00519875_ERZ841116 | MGnify/ENA primary metagenome ERZ841116 (study PRJEB31850, sample SAMEA3708889) | human gut metagenome | biome: human gut; feature: human-associated habitat; material: faeces | place: China | collected 2014 ... | reverse complement strand
TGATGACTTCCTAGAAAGCATTTCTGAACTCTTTGGTATGACTGAAGAACATAATTATAATGTTTCTACAGAAATAGTTTCAGAAATCTCTGTTAATGAGGTAGTAGAAGCAGAAGTAGAAGTTTACGAAGAAATTTCATTATTTGATTTTGTTTAATCATAAAAAAGGATAATATCTTCTTGAGGAGATGTTATCCTTTTCTCTTAGCATAATTTTCTTTTTAAATTCATAGATCTGAAGTTTATTTACATAAGTCAATTTCTTAATAAAAACACTCTAAAAGTTTAGATTTTCAGTTTAACTTTTTGGGAGTGCAGATTATCTATGTAAGGGTCTTTTACTAATTATCAGATATCTGTGAATGGTGGAATAGCAATAATGGGAGTATATCCTATCCTCTTATTTTATTGTACTCGAAATTATTCGGTGTAATTTACAACTTTTGTTCTGAAATAAATTCGCTATAAGGAGTACCAAGTAGTAGTAAAAATTGTTTCTTGAGAACTTCAGGTGAAGTTGGGAATTCTTGAGAAATCAAAAGTTGAATGATATTTAGTATGTTTAGAAGAAATAGTTCTTCTAAAAAATCTCTTGAAATATTATTATTAATTTTTATTAAACATAGATTTTCTTTAAGCAAAAACCCATATGTTTTTTGTAAAAGGTATTTCTAACTTGGGTCTGCAGAAGTGTTATAAAGAGAAGGGAACTAGGCTCTTTTTGAATAAAGTAAAGGTATAATGGAATCGCGAAAGATAGAAATAGGTTCTTTTCTGGTCATATCTCTCATAAAAAGGGAAATGATAAGAGGATAGCCTGAAGCTATATAAAACAGAAGAGGAGTAATTTGGAATTGTCTAAAATGTAAATATTACGGTAAAAGGATCGAAGAAGTATGATTTTGATGAAATATAAATGATTTTGATTATTCAATTTCTAGATGGAAATTAAAATAAATTTGGTAAGGCTACGATTCGTAATCTTAGTACATAAAAATCATCATGGTATAATAAATAAAGAATATCAATGTTTTTAAGGAGAAATCAGTGGAAAAAAGAAATTACCAAGCAAAAGAATCATTAGATAATATTGAAACTAATACCTCAAAAATAACAGCTAATGCATTATTTAATTTCATGCAAGAGTATTCTTTTTTGGAAAAAATTTTGTTGAATATGTCAATATTTCCTCGCTATTATCCTGAAGATATTAGTTATTTAAAATTAAAATACAAATCAAAAGACCTAACTGAGTGGTACATACCTATGACTTGCTTTTGTGATATACCATTGCATCAAATTAGCTATCATGCAGAGGGAAATCCATCATCTCCTGAGGATAGGGGGTACGGCAAGTTTTCAATAGCATTTCATAAGAGTTTTGGGATAAAAAAAGGTATTCAGCCAATTCACTATTTAAATCAGGAATCAATTAATGCTGTTGAACTGACAAACACAATGAATTTACTATTGAGCGAAGATTTTGAGGGTGTAAGCGAGGGTTCTAAAGTCAATGATATTATAACAAATTTCATTTTTGAATATATTAGAATTATAAAACCATACTATGGCCAAATGAAGCGTAAGGGTAAAGATAACCAAATTCAAATAATAAAAAAGAATTTTCAAGATGAGCATGAATGGAGATATATTCCAAAACTGGAATCAAATGAACTTCCACTGATGTTAATTGAGGAAAAGGATATTTTAGCAGAAGAAGTAAATAAATTATATACAGATAGTATACCGTTGACGACCAAAGGAGTGTTGTCTTTTAATGTTGATGATATAAGATACATATTTGTTGATACTAATCAAAACAGAAATAAGCTAATAAAATTTATTAGACAAAAGCGGAAAGGAAGACGTCTTAACCGTCAAGAAAAAGATATATTAATTTCTAAAATAATGGTTTATGATGAGTTGAAGGAGGATTGGTGAGTGGTTAATTCAAAGTTTAATTCAGTCTTTTCTAAAAAAGATAATACTAAAACATTTAAGGCACCAAAAGCATTAAGAAAGAGGTTAAACTTGGATGCTCCCAAAGGTTATTCTTATGAGTTAATGGAAGGGACTGATGATATGTATGTCCTGCGTTCAAAAAAAGACCCTAAGGAGAATAGTTTTCAAGCAAGGTTTATGTTTCCATTGGAGTTTGAAGGGATGGAAATACATAACATTAATGAACTACTTGAAGCTATGTATAGGACTCAGAAAGCATTTGTCTTAGACAAGTCACTTCAGAATGAACCTCCAACTATCATTCATTTAGGTGCCTCTGGTATAACAGAACAGACCATATTTCCAGTTGACAAACTTCCTAAGTTAGAACCTTTGGAAATAAAAGTTGGGAATATGGAGGTTTCTTTACCTATTAAGAGAGTTCCTTATCCAAGTTTAACTGAAATAAAAATTGTCTCTGATAGAAATCACTTAATTAATTTAGGAATTATACTAAATGAAAAATCTGGTGAGACACATATAGAAGTTAGCCTTAACTATGAGAACCTAACCACTTTAGATGATTATTTTAATAATATAGAAATTATTCGTTCCTTCTTTAAATCCGGTATGGAAATATTAAACAAATCATTGAAACCAAATAAGGCTCAAGTAAAGGTGTTTGAAAAAAATCATAATTTTTTAGAGGCTCTTAAGCAAATTCAAGATTATTTTGAAACTTCATTTGATTTTCCACAGAAAATAGATAATGATGATGTCTATTTTACAAAGATATTATTTGAATCTTTTATCAATAACAGAATTGTATCAATTAAAAACAAAAGTGAAATTAGTTTTTCATTTGACAAAGAGAAATTCAATACATCTGAACATACTTTGGAAAAGGGAGCTGAATTAGGTGTTATTATTCCAAAAGAATTGACATTAATGATTTTTGGTGCGGAACTTCAATTTTTAGAATATCGTATATATCCACGTATGATTTTTAATAGCATAGTAGATGAAAAGGCAGATGAATTACAAGTAATATTTGAATTCCCTGAAGAGAGCAGATATTTTGTTAAGTATTCATTGGATTCTATAGATGATTTTGATATGTCTACAACTGGAAAAGAAATATTTAATTCAACAGATGTTTCAATTAATATTGAAAAGATTAATTTTCGAACACTAAACGAAAAATAGTAGGGTAGTGTATAATAAAGTCACTTTTTTCAGTCCCGTAAACGTAAAAGCACATTATGAAGTTTTTACATAATAATTTTTCCTATGCAAAGAATGATATAATCTCTACAGTGGTTTTACTCACTACAGAAATTATAGAGCCTTATATGCTTGCAGGATATGGCAACTCCATTGGGGTTGCTTTTTTATTTATTAATAATGTAATCACTATGAATTATTAAGACGGACCTTACATAAGAACAATCTTGCCAAAGATACTGAAATCATCTTTTTTTGACTAGGTGATAGGTACCTCGTCAGAATTTAACGAGTTAAGGAGAATGTCAACGTTCTCTCTATTCTGACTTATCTTCATTACGTTGTACTGACTATTTAGCTGCACAATGGAGGTATCTCCTGTTCGAAGTATGGAGTCTTTCATGATAAACATTACTTCACAATCAAAAAACTAGGTTGCAGAGAATCGCCAACACCATTAAACGCAATATCATGTACCGGAATAGGCACTGGGTAGTCAAGACAGTCGACTGGGATCTCTGAGAGTTCAAACCCTTGTGAATCGACTCTAGCATAAATACTAACTCTTTTGGTTGGTCGTTCACCTTGTCCAACTATTTGTTTTCTTTGGCCTTTTTCTCTGATTTCTTTAGAGATATGCTGAATATCTAATCGTTTTTCCAGTATTTTAAGTGAGCTGGTTTAAGTCTAGTGTACCAGCTTACAAGCAAGATAGTTATTTAGAACAAAATAAAACTAGGGGGGAACCCTAGTTAGCAGTAGACGTTTATACAGGAGTATTATGTAAGTAAAAGAATGTTAGAGTGAAGTCTCTATGATAGAAGTTAATTAGAGACGAAGGGAAGATTAATTCATTGTTTGATGTATGTGTCTACTACTGAGATTATAACAGTGCGATTAGAATTTTGCAACAAGTTTTGTTAAAAGTCAGATTCTCAACTAAGGCAAGATAACATTTCAGATAAAGCTTAAATTTTTCTGAGACAAGTAAAATTGTAATTAGGGATGCCTCAAAGCTGTTCATATTTAGTAATCTAACAACATTTTAGATTCTGATGACGAATTGATAATTAAATTTAAGTGGCCAAATAATTACTATGCATATAAGAAAATAATAGAATTAGATTGTGTGACGATTGTCATTTAGATTATATTGTGCTATATTACTTCTTAGATAGTTTATCTATGTATCATCTCCCAAGGTAGATGGGTGAACTGTGGAATATTAATGCAGAAAAACGCAGGAGTTACTCTTGCGTTTTTTCTTATGTCAGAATTCGTATATTTCCAAGGGATTCAGTTTGGGGAAAGAAAAACGTTAAACTCTATTAAAAATTTAGAGAAGAATATTGCTATTTTTACTCTTCATACTAGTTTGCTATAAAAAATGATTAGGTTCCAGAGTAAAATTTAGATTGTAAAACCTTATCATTCTTATTCCCACTCTCGTATTTCTAATATATTTGTTTAAAATTATATTATAAGAAAAGATAATGTTAATAATATCCATATATATGGCTTTAGAATTAATGCTTTATTATAACATATTTTACATAAAGAAAATAAGTGTAAAAATAATAAATAATTCAGAATATTCCATTGACAGAAAAGTTAAAAGTGCTAGAATTTAGGTGTTAAGAATATATTAAAAGGAAATTTGTATTATGGGAAAAAAAGAATCACAACGTTTCTCAATCAGGAAGTTTAACTTTGGGGTTGCTTCTGTGCTTCTGGGAACAGCCATTTTTGTGATGGGAGCAACCAGTGTTCAGGCAGATGAAGTAAGCGCTACCACTGAGGTTCAATCTTCTTTTACGTCGAAATTGAATGAAAACCAAGTTAACAGTGTTCAAGAAAGTAACGTTGAACAGAATAACGTCTCAAAAGTAGAGTCTAATGAAGGTCAACAAAATAACGCAACATTAGCACCTACTAACAGTAATGCTAAAGTAGAAGTAAATGACATTCAACAAAATAATCCGGTGGCAAAAAATGAAGAAGTTGTCCAAATAAAGGAGTTGAATTCAGTAACTTCGGAACCGGTAACAACAAATTCTTCACCAGTGATTGAAGAAGAGAAAGTTGATAACCACCCTTCAAATGAACGACGCAGAGCTAAAAGGGAAGCTACCTCACCAACTGAAGAAAGTAAAACAACCTTTTCCAAAACAGGTGACACAATTACTGTGAAAAATCCTAATGTTGAAGTCAATTTTCCAAATGGGAACAGTCTATATGCTCCTGCGGAAACAGTCATTCATATGGAACTACCTGATGAATTAGAGATAAAACAAAATGATAAAATCGTTGTCGATATTCCCAATGCAATTAGAATTCCTACAAGTTTGCATTATGATGTAACTGGTCCTAGTGGTGAAATAATAGGTAATGCTTTTCTAGATTCAATCAGTAATAAAGTGATAACTACTTTTACAGATTACTATGAGAAAAACAAAATTGCAAAACAATTTACCCTAAACTTTAGTACCGGCTGGAAATCATATGTTAAACCAAATGTTCCAACAGAACTCAATTTTAGTGGACGAAAAATTACAGTAACAGTAGGTCCGGAGAGTGCCCCTGTACCGGTAGAAAAAACAAAGGTAACAAAATATGGTGAAGCGGTAACTGGTCATCCTGAACTAATCAGATGGACTATCCGTCTAAACTCAGGTAGTTTGGTAGCTCCTCAAGTTTTGACAAATTACCAACTAATTGATACGCTTCCAGATGACCAAGTCCTAGTTCAAGATGGGGATCCTGTTTTGGATGAATTTGATACTAAAACGAAAGAAACTTGGCGTTTAGGACATGCGACATCTATTCCTTCAGATAATGTAGATTTATGGAACGGTAAAGCTCTTAGAGCTGAAAGAGTTCAGTCAATTACTCCATGGGTTTCCAAAGGTAATGCAATTCAATTATTGGAAAATATCAAAGAAAGCCCAACTGGTTTTTCTTTTAAGATAGCGCAATTGAATGAGCTTGTTTATGTTCGCTATATGACGCGATTAAAAAATGTACCTAATACCAATAAGGAGTTGCAAGAAAAACACGGTAATAATATCAAAATCACTTACAACACTGGTGAAGAACAAAGTTACCAAGCAACTTTTGCATTTAAAGCAGGTGGTTCAGGTTCAGCTTCAAAGGCAAAACAACCAGCAAGGGTTGATTTAGCGTTTACAAAACGTCTTGAAGGAAGAAAGTTAACGGCTGGTGAGTTCACCTTTAATCTAGTTGACCAAAGTGGTAATGTGGTTGATACACAAAAAAATGATAGTTTTGGCCATATTACTTTTATTCCACAGTTATTTAACCATGCTGGTGTTTATCACTATACGGTTGAAGAAGTACCAGGTACGGAAGCAGGTATTAACTACGATGCAATGAAAGCAGAAGTGAGTATCACAGTAGATGAAGATGGTAATTCGTACGTAGCTCATACAATTATGCCAACGGACACCGAATTCAATAACACCTACACTCCTTCCCCAGTAAAAGTAGGCCTAGAATTTAACAAAGTCCTATCCAATGGTAGTCTAAATGCGGGGGATTTCAGCTTTACACTGACTGGTGATAACAATGTTAATGAAACAGTTACTAACAAAGCTGATGGGAAAATTACTTTCAGTGACTTATCATTTGATCATGTTGGTGTTTTCAACTACACAGTAAAAGAGGTGAAGGGTGATAAACCAGATGTAGACTACGATGATATGACGATTGCAGTGAAAGTAACTGTATCGAAAGATGAGGAAACAGGTCTGTTAACAGCAAAAACAGAAATAACCTCAACAGGTGGCGAAGCAACTGGTACAGATGACAAGACCTTTAACAACTATGCGGTAGCGCCAGTGACAGCGCAATTTGACTTTAGTAAAGTCTTGGCAGGACGCACTCTAAAAGACGGTGAGTTCAATTTTGTCTTGAAAGATGCGACTGGTAAAGTACTTCAAACGATGAAGAATGGAGCCGATGGAAAAGTTTCATTCGATGCGCTCACCTATAAGAATAATGAAGTTGGCGTGCATAAGTACACTGTAGAAGAAGTCGCAGGTTCAGAATCAGGAATGAGTTATGACCCAATGAAGGCAGAGGTAACAGTTACTGTCACGAAAGATGGTCATACCCTTACAGCGACCAAAGCTCTTCCAACAGATACAGAGTTCAATAATACGTTCACCCCAGTGGCAACCAGCGCCCAATTCAAGTTCACGAAGAAACTTGAAGGTAAAGCCCTTGTGGCAGAAGCTTTCAGCTTCGAGTTGCTTGAAAACGGTCAAGTTCTCCAAACGAAGAAGAATGGGGCAGACGGCACGATCCAATTTGATGCTATTTCATATGATAAAGAAGGTACACATACCTACACTGTTCGTGAAGTGGCAGGCACAGATACAGATATTGACTACGATACTATGAACGCTGAAGTGACAGTTAAGGTCACAAAAGACGCAACAACTGGTATTTTGACAGCCAATGTCACTATGCCAGCGGATAGCGAGTTTAACAACTATGCGGTAGCGCCAGTGACAGCACAATTTGACTTTACTAAGAAATTAGAGGGTCGTGAGTTGAAAGCTGGAGAATTTAGCTTTGTTTTGAAGGATGAAAAAGGAAATGTAATCGAAACAGTAGCGAATGATGCATCTGGTAAGATTAAATTTTCAGCACTTACATTTAAAAATGGTGAAGAAGGAACTTACATCTATCATGTAGAAGAAATAAAAGGTACCGAAGCTGGTATCGAGTATGACCACATGATTGCTACTGTTGGAGTCAAAGTGAAGAAAGATGGAAGAGTGTTAACTGCTATTACTGAATTACCGGCCGATACAGAATTTAATAATAAAGTAACCCCACCAACTCCACCAACACCTGTTGTTCCGCCAGTAACCCCACCAACTCCACCAACACCAATAGTTCCACCAGTGACCCCTCCTACCCCACCGACTGCAGGAGTTCAAACAGTGAAATCAGTCACTTCGCTTACTCCAGTTGCTTATGAGGGTGTAAAAGAACAAGAACTTCCTAAAACTGGTGACAATAAGTCTGAAGTCGCAATAGAGGTTGGAGGCCTTCTCACATTAGTTGGATTGGTCTTATCAAGAAAACGGAAGAACAATTCATAAAATAGAGGATTGGTGAATAATTCATTATGTTTATGCTAAGTTGATTTCAAACTTCAATTATTTATTAACTTATCCATAAATAGGTAGTAAAAACGCAAGGGTACTCTTGCGTTTTTGCTTTAGGGAGGGATGTCAATTGTTTCTTGGTGAACAATTTTATTGAGCAAGTTGTGAATAACACGATGCTTAAATGTTTAAAATAATTTCTTGAAGGATGAAAAATAACCTAATAGAAGAACATTTTGTCATCGTTCAAAGTCTATTTGAAAATAAAAAACAGCTCTTTTCGCAATGGAAGGAGCCAGACTTTTATAGATAGCTTTTATTATATGGATTTGATATACTCTTATATGTAGAAAAGTGATAGACGGTGGCTTTCATTTATTAGAGAGGAGTGATGCCTATGGGCAAGCATTCGAAATCTAGTAGAAAGGAGAGCCGTTTTGACAGCGTTTGAGGTTGTGCAAACCATTCTAGGCTTTGGTAGTTTTACTATTGCTCTTATTGGTTTATGCTACAAGCTCTTTAAAAACGATGACAAAAAATAATCCGTCCCCACTTTTGGCGAAGTAAGACGGATTATTTTCGTTTAAAACTAGCCACCGTCTTTTAAACGGCTCTACATGGAAGTTGAGTGACTGCTCAACTTCTTTTTTTCTACCTCAATTTTATCAGAATAAACAATTTAAGTCAATTCGAAATATACAGATATTGATGAACTGACAGTACCAATGATAAATGAGTATATAGAAAAAGTAGTAGTCCATGAAGCAACAGGGGGAAGAAAAGGAAAAGATAGAAAACAACAAGTCGATGTTTACTTTAATTTTATAGGCAACTGTCAAGTGCTATGAAAAGCGAGCATAGAAAAAATGACTTAAAAATGGTAAAATATTATTAGTTAATTTAGACTAACTTGCAATTAGCTTTCATCTTTAAGGAATAATGTGAAATGCTAAAAGCTGAGAGAGTTTAAAATTTGTTGTTGGGAAGAGTTTTGCTGGTGAGTGATAAGAGTAACAAAAAATTTTGGGATAAATTCGCCAAGTTGTATGCTCCTTTTATGAAGAAGGATAAAGGTGTTTATGATAAAGTTTGCGGATACATAAACCCCTATTTGAGTAAGGATATGAATGTACTTGAACTTGCTTGTGGTTCAGGTCAATTATCCTTTAACCTTTCCAAATATACGAAAAGTTGGATTGCAACTGATTTTTCTAAACAAATGATTTTTGAAGCAAGAAAACATGGAGAATACGAGAACCTTGTCTTTGAAATAGCTGATGCTACTTCATTGATTTATACAGATGAGAAATTTGATTGTGTAGTAATAGCTAATGCACTTCATATTATGCCCGAGCCTGACAAGGCAATGAAAGAAATATATAGGGTATTAAAACCTAATGGTACTTTGTTTGCTCCCACTTTTTTATGGAAAGAGGAAAAACAAAGTAAATTCAAAAAACGGCTGATGTCTATTGTAGGGTTTAAGATGTATAAAGAATGGGATAAAAAGCAATTTGAAGAATTTATCCATGAATATGGATTTTCAGTAGCTGAAATGAAATTGGTAAATGGAGGACTTGCACCAGTTGGTGTAATGATTGCATATAAAAAGTAATATGAATTTAAAAGCGGTAGTGTAAAATAAGTTGTGTACACTCAAAAAGCTCTATAATCTCTACAGTGGTTTTACCCACTACAGAAATTATAGAGCCGTAAAATGAAGGTACTTTCTTTTATTCCTGTAAGTTAGATACTTGTAGTTTATGGCAACTCCATTGGGGTTGCCTTTTTACTTATTGATTATGTAATCAAAATGAATCATTATGACTAACCTTACATAAGTACAATCTTGCCAAAGATGCTGAAATCATCCTTTTCTGACAAGGTGATAGGTGCCTCGTTAGAATTTAGTGAGTTAAGGAGAATGTCACCATTTTCTCTATTTTGACTCACCTTCATTACGTAGTAACGACTATCTAGCTGTACGATGCTGATATCCCCAGTTCGTAGAATTGAATCTTTTATGATAAATATCACTTCATCATCGAAGAAACTAGGTTCCAGGGACTCACCAACAACCTTAAACGCAATATCATGTACCGGAATAGGCACTGGGTAGTCAAGGCAGTCGACTGGGACCTCTGATAGTTCAAACCCTTGTGCATCTGCTCTAGCATAAATACTGACTCTTTTGGTTGGTAGTTTATCTTGTTTAACTATTCGTTTTCTATGGTCCTTTTCTCTGATTTCTTTAGAGATATGCTGATTATCTAATCGATTTTCTATGAAATCAACTGTAGCATCCTGATTCCCCTCATCAAGCTGCTTGAACATTTCACCAACATATTCTTCCTTATTGTCGTTAAATGGTGGGTAGGCATATTTACTGGGTGAGTCTGATAACCCTAATAAATAGTCTGATGTAACCCCAAATAATTCGACTAATTTCACAAGATCTTTGAATGTAGGAGCATTGGTTCCATTTTCCCACTTTCCTACTGTCTGCTGTGTTTTTCCAATCTGAATACTAAATTCTTTTTTAGTCCAGCCTCTAGCTTGCCGGAGTTTTGTTAAGCGATCAGTAAACATTTTCCCCTTTAAATTGTTACGATCTTTACACTCTATCATGTATCTTCCCTACACACATCTTCCTAAAAAAATTATAATTTTTTATAATCAAAATCATTATAGCAGTTTTAGAAACAATAAACAAATATAGAAAAATAATACTTTTAACCGTATATATACTGTATAAATTAGTATGAGCGTTATTTTATTTAATCGATAAAAAGTAAAACAAAAGCCAATGATGTGTTAAATAAAAATGGTGATAAAGTCATGTTTATTATCTATCAATCAAGAAAAATATTAAAATAATGTGAGTAAGGTATAATTTAATTATGAAATTCTCTTGATTGTTTGACACAAAAATAGTAAAATCAATTCAGAAACATAAAGATTAGGCAGGTTATATATATACATGGGAAACATTATTTCAGAATTGAGACGACGAAAGAAACTCTCAAAGAAAGCGTTAGCTCATGACCTTAATGTTGATGCAGGGACTATCGACAAATGGGAAAATGGAGCTAATATTCGTATGGAAAACGTTGTAGCCTTAGCCGAATACTTTGGTGTTTCTACGGATGATATTTTAGGAACAAGAAAGCACTAATTGCTAATCTTTGGCATCTAAAATATTACGCAGCGTTTTATGATGGAAGATAAGGGAGGGACAATGACAACAGCAATCACTAACCCTAAAAAAATCACTTTAGAAGACCTAGAAGAAAATCTAGAATCATTCATACATGTATTTAATGATGATTTATGCCGAACCATTATTGAGTATATGATTGACTCGGAAGGGCCATTTGCAATTAC
>ERZ841116.1445-NODE-1445-length-11689-cov-52.489256_pt1 | contig 11689 bp, 8 predicted proteins | sample MGYA00519875_ERZ841116 | MGnify/ENA primary metagenome ERZ841116 (study PRJEB31850, sample SAMEA3708889) | human gut metagenome | biome: human gut; feature: human-associated habitat; material: faeces | place: China | collected 2014 ... | reverse complement strand
TCCAAGTTCGTGCCGAAGATCGGCTACACGAACCATTGGCGTGACTATTCCGCGCTGGATGTGCGCGAGGACGCCGGCTTCGCCCAGAACATGCGTGCCGCGAACCTGTATGAGACCGGCTACCAGCTGGCCAAGGTGGGCAAGGCCGTCGACAAGGACGAATGGCTGATGAATCCGCAGACGGTGAACGCCTACTATGAGCCGTCCATGAACGTGATCGTGTTCCCGGCCGCCATTTTGCAGCCGCCGTTCTTCAACCCGGATGCCGAGGATGCCGCGAACTACGGCGGCATCGGCGCGGTGATCGGCCATGAGATCGGCCACGGTTTCGACGACCAGGGCTCGCAATACGACGGCGACGGCAAACTCAACGACTGGTGGACCGAAGAGGACAAGGCCAATTTCAAGGCGCTCACCCAGAAGCTCATCGACCAGTACAACGAGTTCGTGCCGACGCAGCTCGCCGAAAAGTATTCGGATAACCCGTCGAAGGCCCCTCATGTGAACGGCGCGTTGACCATCGGCGAGAACATCGGCGATTTGAGCGGCGTGAACATCGCTCTCAAGGCCTATGCGTTCGCTCTCGATGAAGCGGCCGGCCGCGGCAAGGATGGTTCCACGGAAGCCATCGAAGCCGCGCTTGCCGATGCTCCTGAAATCGACGGCTTCACCGGCCTGCAGCGTTTCTTCCTGAGCTACGCTTCGATTTGGCGCACTAAGAATCGCGACGAGTTGGCGGAGCAGTATCTGCAGATCGACCCGCACTCCCCCGCCGAATGCCGTACGAACGGCATCGCCCGTAATGTGGACCTGTTCCACAAGGCGTTTGGCGTGCAGCCCGGCGACGGCATGTGGCTCGCACCGGAGCAACGCGTGCGCATCTGGTAACAGGCCATGCCAGCGATCGCATAAGCGTCAGGCAATCGTCAGAAGCCATCGCCGCCGAATTCCTCACGTAGGGGTTCGGCGGCGTTGCTATCCGCACCGGCCTGCGAGCCGCCTTGCTCGTCAACGCCGGAACTCTGCCCGCCCATCGCATTGACTGAAGTTTCGCCCCGCTGTTGGGCGGCTTGCACATATGGATCACGTCCTAAAGCCTGTCCAGGCTGCGCGTCTTGCTGGCCGGAATCGTTTTTCTTGGCGAGTTTGCGGAAGGTGGAGACACCGTAGCTCAAATCATGCCCCGCCGCATTCGCTTCCATGACGAGTTTCGACTGTTGCTTGCCGTTCTGGTCCACCCAGCTTTCCGCCGCCAGCACGCCGGTCACGATGACCGGTTCGCCTTTTTTGAACGATTGGCAGATGCTTTCGGAAAGGCCTCGATATGCCTTCACCGTGATCCATGTGGTGGGCAGGTCCTTCCACTGTTGCGTTCGGCCATCGAAATAATGTCTGGTGCTGGCCAGCCGGAATGAGCTGGCATGCGGCATGCCTTCCCGATTGAATTGCGTGGGCTGGCCGCCCACATATCCCGTGATGGTGAGGAGACCCTGCTGCTGCGCCATGTTCGGCCCTTTCTGTTTGACGAATGATGGACCGCGGAAAGCGCCGTTGACGGCACGGAAGCGACAGGCAGTGAGGTGGATTTATGGTGAGAGAGGGTAAACTGCATGCCCTTCCCGCATCTTCACGTTTCCGCGGTAAGACCACTATCGCCGAACGTTCCATCCGTCTGCAAGCCCAACCGGAGAATGTGGATAACTTGAGATCGTCGGGCGAGTCGTGGATTGTCAGTGGATAATTTCGACTTATCCACCGACATCCACAATCCTCATGTGCGTGAGATGCGCACGGTATTCCCCATGAAAAACAAAAAACGGAAGACCACCTGCTTGATGGTCTTCCGTTGCCGTATGTCGTTCGTCGGATCAAACCGACGCGCTACGGATTGCCGTATGTCACTTGAGCAGTGCAGCGACGCGGTCCGCGATCGCCTGCGCGGCGTCCGCGACCGGCACCGCTTCGGCGTTCTCACCGTTGCGGTCGCGCACTTCGATGGTGCCGTTGTTGACGGTGTCGCGGCCGGCGACGGCGATGATCGGCACGCCGATGAGTTCGGCGTCCTTGAACTTGACGCCCGGAGACACCTTCTTGCGGTCGTCGAAGATGACTTCGATGCCCTTGGCCTCAAGCTCACCGATCAGCTGTTCTGCGGCTTCGAACGCGGCCGCATCCTTGCCGGTGGCCACGACGTGCACCTGTGCCGGCGCGATGACTGCCGGCCACGCCAGACCCTTCTCGTCGTGATGGGTTTCGGCGATGCAGGCCATCACACGGGAGACGCCGATGCCGTAGGAGCCCATCCACACCGGAACGGTCTTGCCGTTCTGGTCGAGCACCTTCAGGCCGAGCGCGTTGGAATACTTGAGGCCCAGCTGGAACACCTGGCCGATTTCCACGCCGCGCTCGAAGCTCAGCGGGCCGGAACCGTCCGGGCTCATGTCGCCATGACGTACCTGCACGGCTTCGACGGTGCCGTCGGCCTCGAAATCGCGGCCGTACACCAAATCGTAGTAATCCACGTCCTGCTCGTCGGCGCCGGTGAACCATGCGGAACCGCGTGCCACGTGCGCGTCGATCAGGTAGCGCAGCGCGTCACCGGTCTCGGACGCGTTCTCGGCCTTCTTTCCGTCGCGTGCCTGCGGGCCAAGCGCCATCGGTCCGATGTAGCCCTTGACGAGTTCCGGATGCTTCTTCAGATCCTCGTCGGTGGCTTCCTCGATCTCGGCCGGGGTGAACTGCGCCTCAAGACGCTTCATGTCGACGGTACGGTCGCCCGGAACGCCTACGACCACGAGCTCGCGCCACGGCTCGTCGTGGTCTTCGTCCTGCGGATGCATGACGGCGACGACGACGTTCTTCAGAATGTCGGAGGCCTGCCAATCGCGGCCGTCGGAACGACGATGGTTGGCGTTGGCGAATTCGACCATCTTGTCGATGGTGGCCGCGTCCGGGGTCGGGCGCTTTTCGGCTGCCGGCGTTGCGGTAAAGTCGATGGCTTCCGGTTCCGGAGTGGTCAGCGCCTCGACGTTCCAGGCCTTGCCGGACGGCGACTGGGCGAAGGTGTCCTCGCCGATCTCCATCGGAGCCAGGAACTCCTCGGATTCGAAGCCGCCCATCGGGCCGGCCATGGCGTGCACCGGCACGTACTTCAGGTCGAGACGGTTGAAGATGCGCTCGTATGCGCCGCGCTCGTCCATGTATGCCTTGACGAGGCCTTCCTTGTCGAGGGTGAAGGAGTAGGCGTCCTTCATGATGAACTCGCGGCCGCGGATCAGGCCGGCGCGCGGACGGAACTCGTCGCGGTACTTGGTCTGGATCTGGTAGAGGGTCACCGGCAGGTCCTTGTAGGAGGAGTACAGGTCCTTGACCAGCAGGGTGAACATTTCCTCATGGGTCGGGGCCAGCAGGTAGTCGGCCTCGTGGCGGTCCTTCAGACGGAAAATGTTGTCGCCGTATTCCTCCCAGCGGTGGGTGGCCTCATACGGCTCGCGCGGCAGCAGTCCGGAGAAGTGGACTTCCTGGGCGTCGATGGACACCATCTCCTCGCGGATGATGTTCTCGATCTTGTTCAGGACATTGAGGCCCAGCGGCAGCCAGGTCCAGATGCCCGGAGCGGCCTTGCGCAGGTAGCAGGCGCGCTGCAGCAGCTTGTCCGACACGACGTCGGCATCGGCGGGGTCCTCGCGCAGGGTGCGCAGGAACATGGTAGACATACGAAGTGCTTTGGTCATACGTTCCAAATTACTCAGGTAAGCCGACTTGGATGCGCCACACGTCCTCGAATCGCACACCAATACGCGAAAAACGTTATTTATAGAGTTATAAATAAGTCTAAAGCCGTTTCTATGATACTGGAATCAGCACCATATCGCTTCATAAGGAAAGGACGCAGCATGCGTCACGTCACCGCGCACATTTCGATTTGGAACAAACTCGGCTGGATCGGCATCATCTGCTATTTCGTCTTCGCGGCGGCAGCGCCGGAAGTGCTGACCGAAGGCAACCAATGGATCGGCCTGTGCCTGGCCGTATTGTGCGTCACGTTGATTTCCTGCCATGGAAGAAGCCGTTCAATGCGATTGCGCTGGCCGGCATGGTGATATGGATCATCGTCACGCGGGCGATTCCAGGTCTTGAGTTCCTGCAGCGCAACCCGCTTTGGTTGCTCGTCGGACTGGCCTGCGTGATCGCCAGCTGTTGGGACCCCGATCCGGAAAGCGTCGAGGACGAAGTTGAGCTCGACCCGGATCTTGCGCGTTCCCTGCAGGCGATGGGCTGATATTTAGCAGCGGGTCAGAACAGCACGTCCTGCGCGAATCCGTCATCCTCACCGGCCGGTTGCGGCATGCGGGCGCGGAATGCTCCGACACCGTCGGAGGCAAGCGTATCGGCGGCCTGCGCCGACTCCAATCGCAATTGTCCATCAAGACGGACCGCGTCCGGTGAGACCAGGAACATGCGCTCGTTGACGCCTTGCAGATACAGGCCGTCGAGCCCTTCCACTCGCGACAGCGCCACGTATCCCATGCCCGGCGCGAATGTGCGTCGCAAATCCATGACGGCACGATCGAGTGTCATGCCTTGCGATTTGTGGATGGTGATGGCCCACGCGCAGCGCAACGGCACCTGTTTGACCGTGGCGAGCACGGTATCGCCGTCCTGCATCTGCCAGGAATTCGGCTTCATGGTGACGATGTTGCCGTTTTCGAATTCGACGATCGGCCAGCCGCCCTGCGATTGCGTGGTGAATCCACGCACGGTGCCGAGCGACCCGTTGACGTACTGGTGGTCGGTGTCGTTGCGCACCGCCATCACGGCCGCGCCCGTCTTGAGACACAACCGTTCGGGAGCGAGCATGTTCTTTTTGAGCCGTTCCACCAGATTCGCCGCACCCTCGGATTCGGCGAGGTATTCGTACGGTTCCTCCTTGATTTCGAACAGGCGCAGGTCATTAAGCGCGTCGGCCTGCCTGTTGACGGGGAACAGGTTCACCGCCTGCTGCCCGGGTTCCGGAATGGCCCCCAACCGGGTCAGCAGCACATTGCGGTCGCCATCGTCCACCGCGCCTTCGCGAATGTCGGTCAGCACGTTCAACAGCTGGCCGTCATCCTGACGATGCTGTTCGGTCAGATAGCAGACAACGGGGTTCAATTCGCGCCACACCAACGATTCGGTGACGAAACCTTCGGGATTGAGTCCGGCGCGCATGTACCGCTCGCGACTGGCCAGATATTCGGCGGACGGCGCGATCAGGTCGTTGTTGCGTCCCGATACCGAAACCGGCGGCAGCTGGAAAAAATCGCCGGACAACACCACCTGCAGCCCGCCGAACGGACGTTCGTCGCGGCGGATGATGCGGCAGATCCGGTCAACCATGTCGAACAGCCACGCGTGCAGCATGGAGACCTCGTCGATGATGAGGATGTCGGCTTCCTGCAGCTTGCGTTTGCGGCGTGTGCGAACGGTTTTGACCAGATTGTCGGTCAATGCCGTGGCCAAGCCGATGCCGCTCCAGGAATGGATGGTGGTGCCGTTGATATGCGTGGCAGCGATGCCCGTGGATGCGGTGACGGCCACGGATGCGCCGTCGGCACGCGCCTGCCGTATGAATTCGTTGAGCACGTAGGTTTTGCCGGCACCGGGCGCGCCCGTCAGGAACACGCTTGCGCCGGAACCCAGAATCGCAAGCGCCTCGGATTGCCTCATTACGCCACCTTCTTTACGTCACCGCGCCCCATGCAACGAAATCGTCAGGCAACCAGCCTGTCCACAACCTTGAGCACACCGTGCTCGACGTTCGACGGTGCGATGTAGCGCGCGGCGGCCTTCAAATCGGGGTGTGCGTTGCCCATGGCGAACGACCAGTCGCCCGCCTCAAGCATGAGCAGATCGTTGAGGTAGTCGCCGAACACCGCCGTCTGCGCGGGTGTGACGCCGAGCACGCGCTGCAACGCCTCGACGCCCTGCTTTTTGTCGGTTTCGATGTTCATGATGTCCACCCACAGTTTGCCGGAGACGACCACCTGGTAGTCCGCGCGCAGATGTGTGAGCTTTTCGTTGGTGAATCGTTCGGAGCCGTCAAGGTCGAGGATCGCGAGTTTCAGAACGATTTCGGCGTCGCCGTCAGGGGTGTAGGCGGACGGTTCCTGCGCGAAGTCGAGCACTTCGTGCAGATCGTCCACGATGCTCAGCGCCGCGTAGTATTTGCCGACTTCATCGAGGAACGGCTTGTCGGAACGCTGCACGTATGCCGATTTGAGGCCACACACCACCAGTCCCACGTTATGCTCGCCGGAGGCAGCGGCGTCGTCGACCAGGTCGATGACGTGACGCGTGACGTCCAAATCGACGCCATGCACTTCCACGACTTTGCCGTCGAGCGCCACCACATTGCCGTTTTCCGCGATATAGGACAGTTCTCCCCCGTCGAGAATCTCCGCGGCTTTGTCGGCGAACATGTTGCGCAGCGTGGCGTATTGGCGTCCGGACGCGGGCACGAATTCGACGCCACGGCGTTTGAGCCGGGCGAGCATGGGCCAGAATCCGTCGGGGATTCGGCTTCGTTCGTCAAGTAACGTGCCGTCCATGTCGGCGACCACAAGGCGGATATCCTGCGGTTGGCCGATGGTGGTCCAATCAGCTGCGGTCATGCGGTTCCTCTCGCTGGAGTCGTGCTGTCAGTCCTTGTTGAGCAGGCTGGTTTCCTGGATTTCAGAGGCGATGGCCTTCGCCTCCGCTTCGCTCGGACCGGGCACCGGGGCCATGAACGCCTTGCGGTAGTAACGCAGTTCGTCGAGCGATTCGATGATGTCGGCGAGCGCGCGGTGGCCGCCGTTCTTCGGCGGACGGTTGAGGTAGACGGCCGGATACCAGCGGCGGGCGAGTTCCTTGAAGGTGCTCACGTCGATGGTGCGGTAGTGCAGGTTCTCCATGAGTTCCGGCATGTAGTGGTCAAGGAACTTCTTGTCGGAGCCGATGGTGTTGCCGGCGAGCAGCGGCTTGACGCCGGCCGGAGTGAATTTCCTGACGTATTCGATGACCTTGGCTTGCGCTTCGTCGAGGCTCAGACCGTGTTCCCATTCGTTGATCAGGCCGGAACGGGTGTGCATGGCGCGCACGAAGTCATTCATGTGGTCGACAGCCTTCTGACTGGGCTTGATCACATAGTCGACACCTTCGTCGAGCACGTTCAGGTCGAAGTCGGTCGGCACCACGGAAACCTCGACGAGCTCGTCGCCGCCGAAGATATCCAGGCCGGTCATCTCGCAGTCGATCCAGATCAGACGTGAGCCTTCGGACGTGTATGTTTCGCCATCGTGTGCATCTACCATCGTTGCCTCTTTCGATTGGTCCGCGGTCGCGCCCTCTGCGCAGGCCGAACATATGAAGATACCGCAGGGTAGGTACGTCAGACCGTCATCGTTGGAAAACGGTCGTTGGAAACAGGAAAGCCGTCCGCGCCCAAATGGAGGGACGCGGACGGCTGGAGCGCGCTGCCGGTTCGATGGTTCAGCGCACGAATGCGGTATCCGGCACGGACACCCTCAGATCGGGGCATCCTGCGTGCGGTCAATCGGCCAGTTTGAGCCAAGCGCTGGTATCTTGCGGCAGCTTGCCGCCGTCGGTAAGCGGTCCTGATGTCAGCAGCACTTCGCCTTGCGGCAACGTGATCGGTTCTTCGCCGAAGTTGGTGATCGAGGCCCAGCCGTTGGCACGGCGGTACGCGATGGTGCCACCCGGGAAACCGTTGGCGCCGTCATGCGCCTTGCCGGGCTGGTCTTCCGGAAGCCATTCGAGACTCAGGTCGGTGGTCTGCAACTCATGTCGCAATGCCAGCACGCGGCGGTACAGGTTCAGCATGGAATCCGGGTCGGCCGATTCGACATCGACCGCGAAATCCTTGTACCACTTGGGTTGCGGCAGATGCGGCTCGGCCTTCGCGTCTGCCGGCGAGAAGCCGAAGGAGCCGCCATGGCCGAACTCATCGTTCGGATCGTCCAGCTGCGGAGCGTCGGCCGCAACCCACGGCAGCGGCACACGGCAGCCGTCACGGCCTTTGGTGCTGGCGGAACGGGAGGTGCGCCATGCGGACGGATCCTCCAGCTCATCCCACGGAATGTCGGCCACTTCGAACAGGCCGAGTTCCTCGCCTTGATACACGTAGGCGGAGCCGGGCAGCGCCATCTCCATCATGATCGCGGCGCGGGCGCGCTTGGTGCCGAGCGCGCGGTCCTCCCGGTATGTGGTGCCGTCGCGCAGCAGCCAGTCGAGCGGCAGTCGATGGTATTCGCCGGTCGGCACCTGGGGCAGCGCGTAGCGGGTGGCATGGCGGACCACGTCATGGTTGCTCATCACCCAAGTGGCGGTGGAACCGGACCGTTCGGCGCTTTCCAGACCTTCCTCGATGGCGAGGTGCATGTCGTCGCGGATCCAATCCTTCTTGGCGAACTCGAAGTTGAAGATCTGGCCGAGATCGTCCGGGGAGGCGTACAGATGCTGGCGGCTTGGTCGGACCCACGCCTCAGCCACGGCGAACGCCGGCGGATCGTACTCGTTGAACACCTTGCGCCACTCGTGGTAGATGTCGTGCACTTCGTCGCGGTCGATCACCGGATGGGAGCCGTCTTCGGGCTGATCGTTGGTGCACCAGACCACATAATCGTCCAGATCATCGCGGTCGAGATCCTTGGCCAGGCCGTGCGCCACGTCCACGCGGAAGCCGTCGGCACCGTGGTCAAGCCAGAAACGCAGGGTTTTGATGAAATCGGCGCGCACGTCCTCGTTTTTCCAGTTCCAGTCCGGCTGTTCCTTGGTGAACATGTGCAGATACCATTGGCCGTCGGGCACGCGCGTCCATGCAGGGCCGCCGAAGTGGTTCTGCCAGTTGGTCGGCGGCTCGTCGCCGTTCGGTCCCTTGCCGTCGCGGAAGATGTAGCGGTCGCGTTCCGGCGAGCCGGGTTTCGCGGCCAACGCGGCCTTGAACCATTCGTGCAGGTTGGAGCTGTGGTTCGGCACGATGTCCACGACGATTTTGATGCCGTCGGCATGCGCGGACTTGGCGAGCGCGTCGAAATCGTCCATGGTGCCGAGTTTCGGATCGACGTTGCGGTAGTCGTCCACGTCATAGCCGCCGTCGGCCAGCTGGGACGGGTAGAACGGGCTCAGCCAGATGGCGTCGACGCCCAGTTCCTTCAGATATCCGATTTTCTCGGTGACGCCGGCGATCTGGCCGAGGCCCTCGCCGCGGGAATCCTTGAAGGAACGTGGATACACCTGGTAGACCACGGCCTGCTTCCACCACAGCGACGGATCGTTGACTTCGGCCATGTTGTCCCCTTTCATACAAACGCTTGTGCACCGTGCGCACGTATCACAACTCCGTACGTAGAACGATTTTCGTTGATTTTCCTACGATGGTTATGTTGTGTTGTGTAGCTTCGTTGCTGTTATCGCATTGCTTGACATAATCAATAATAACGCTTGTGCAAAAAGCGCAAACCACAGGAGGCAGAACAAGGTGGCAGCACTTCAAAAAGCCAGCAATAACAACACCTGAAGCCATGCAAGCGTTTTTACAAAAGCAGCGTGTCGTGATAGAGTGAAGCAGTCGCGGGCAACCGACCGCCCGCATAGTCCACCCTAAGGAGCCATCCGACCATGCCACGAACCACCATCGCAGACGTAGCCCAGGCAGCCGGAGTGTCCGTCTCCACCGTGTCCCGCGCGCTTCGCGGGCTCGACAGGGTCAGTCCCGAAACCAGGGAACGCATCGAGCAGGAGGCGAAGCGCCTGCATTTCTCCTTTTCGAAAAGCGCGTCGTCCCTGGCGTCCGGCAAAACCATGCGAGTCGCCGTGCTGCTGCCGAACGAAATCAGCAGCTGGTTCAACGCCCACGCCTTCGAAGGCATTTACGAGGTGATGTCGAAGGCCGGATACGACATCGTTCCTTACATCGTGTGGACGCAGGACGATTTGGATGCGTTTTTCCAAAATCTTCCGGGCAACCGCAACGTCGACGCGGTCATCGAGGCGTCATTTGACTTCGACGAGGCGAAGAAGCAGGTGCTTGGCGATCTGACCATTCCGGTGGTCGGCATGAACGCGCCGAGCACGCACGGTCTCGACGCCGGCGTCGCCATCGACGACGAGGCTTCCATGGCGACGATTGTACGGTTCCTCAAATCGTTAGGGCATAAGACGCTCGCCTACATCGAACAGCCCATCAACACCACGCCGTTCGTCTGCTCCGACAGGCTGCGCAAGAAGGGATTCAGCGAAGCCTCACAAGCTTGCGGTTACGCGGATGAAGACATCATCGTCATGCCGTCACTATCCCATATCGATGCTCGCAGCGAACAGGACATCTATTCCGGCATCGTCGCGCAGCTGCTCAGCGCTCCAAAGCAGCCGACCGCCATCTGCGTCTCCGTCGACGCCGTGGCCGCTCCCCTGCTGAAGGAGCTGCGGCGCATGGGATGGCGCGTGCCACAGGACGTGTCGCTGGTCGGATTCGATGATGACGACACCGCCACCGCATTGGATCTGACCACCATGCATCAGGATCCGGCGGAAATCGGCCGTATCGCTGCACGTAAGACGCTTGCGCTGCTCAATGGCGAGACGCTTGACGAGCCGTTCACCGTCATGCCGACGTCGCTGGTGCTGCGTGGCACCACGGAACGCGTAAGTTGACGTTCATACGGTGCCATCGACATGGCTCAATTAACTAAACGTCACTAGACCAATAGCTGCCGAAAACGCACGAAACCCGTCCAGCGGCATTCCTGCCACCGGACGGGTTTCGTATTATCTAGCGTTTAGTCGCGTCGTATGCGTTTCGCGCGGTATTCGCCAATCACTGACGGCCGGAGTAGTTCGGCGCCTCGGCGGTCATGACGATGTCGTGCGGATGGGATTCGCGCAGGCCAGCATCGGTGATGCGGATGAAGCGGCCACGTTCCGGCATTTCGGAGATGTTGTGCGCGCCAATGTAGAACATGGACTGGTGCAGGCCGCCGATCATCTGGTACAGCACGGCGTTGAGCGGTCCGCGGTACGGCACTTCGCCTTCGACACCTTCCGGAACGACCTTGTCGTTGGAGGTGACGTCGGCCTGGAAGTAACGGTCCTTGGAGTAGGACTTCTTGCCACGCGGAGCCATGGCGCCCAGGGAGCCCATGCCACGGTACAGTTTGTACTGCTTGCCGTGCAGGAGCACCTTCTCGCCCGGAGCTTCCTCGCAGCCCGCGAGGGTGCCGCCGAGCATCACGGAGGATGCGCCGGCCACGAGGGCCTTGGCGATGTCGCCGGAGTAGTGGATGCCACCGTCGGCGATGCACGGCACGCCAGCGGCGCGGCAGGCCTGGGCGGCCTCGTACACGGCGGTGAGCTGCGGGACGCCGACACCGGCGACCACGCGGGTGGTGCAGATGGAGCCCGGGCCGACGCCGACCTTGACGGCGTCGACGCCGGCGTCGATCATGGCCTGCGCACCCTGGCGGGTGGCGACGTTGCCGCCGATGATGTCCACGCCATTGAACGCGGAATCGGACTTCAGGCGGCGAATCATGTCGAGAGCCAGCTTGGCCTCACCGTTGGCGGTGTCGACGACAAGCACGTCCACGCCGGCTTCCATCAGAGCGGAAGCACGGTTGTAGGCGTCGCCCAGGAAGCCGATGCCGGCGGC
>ERZ841116.1443-NODE-1443-length-11713-cov-3.426402_pt1 | contig 11713 bp, 11 predicted proteins | sample MGYA00519875_ERZ841116 | MGnify/ENA primary metagenome ERZ841116 (study PRJEB31850, sample SAMEA3708889) | human gut metagenome | biome: human gut; feature: human-associated habitat; material: faeces | place: China | collected 2014 ... | reverse complement strand
CAAGACACTTTCCGGCAATTAACTGGTCAGCCAGTGAATTGCCGGAAAGTGTCTTGCATAGGCAAGGGATTTATCCAGCCCCCAGAAACAGCGCACAAATCGTTTTGTATTTTGTGTAACCGGTTCAGAGAAGTCACCGCCCTGAGGAGAAACCGCTCCGATAATTGATACCGAACCTTCTGTTCCATTCAAGTTCTGCATCATGCCGGCTCTTTCATAGAACGCAGACAGTCTTGATGCCAGATAAGCAGGGAAACCTTCCTCAGCAGGCATTTCTTCCAGTCGTCCGGACAGTTCTCGAAGTGCCTCTGCCCATCTTGAAGTGGAATCTGCCATGATTGCCACATCGTATCCCATATCACGGTAATATTCAGCAAGTGTGATTCCGGTATAAATAGAAGCTTCACGTGCTGCAACCGGCATGTTTGAAGTGTTCGCAATCAGGGTGGTACGTGCCATCAGCGCATTTCCCGTTTTTGGGTCATGCAGTTTTGAGAAATCCTCCAAAACCTGAGTCATTTCATTTCCACGTTCTCCACATCCAATATATACAATAATGTCTGCATCGGACCACTTTGCAATCTGATGCTGGGTCATTGTCTTTCCTGTTCCAAATCCTCCAGGTACTGCCGCTGTTCCACCTTTTGCAATCGGAAACAACGTATCCAAAATTCGCTGTCCTGTAACAAGCGGAACCGTTGCCGGATATCGTTTGCTTGTAGGTCTCGGAATACGAATCGGCCATTTCTGGGCAAGCTTCAATGGATATTCACTTCCGTCTGTTTGTTCCACTACCGCAAGGATTTCGCTTACACTATATTCCCCATCCGGAAGAATTTTCTTAATCTTTCCTTCTACTTTCGGAGGTACCATAGACTTATGCATAATCGAAGCCGTTTCCTGTGTCTGTGCAAAAACGGTTCCTCCGTGGACTTCATCACCCTCTTTTACCAGAAATTTTACATTCCATTTTTTCTCTGTATCCAGCGAATCAACCTGCATCCCTCTGGAAATATATTTTCCGGACTGTTCTGCAATAACAGAAAGCGGACGCTGAATACCATCAAAAATATTGTCTAAAATTCCAGGTCCTAATGTGACTGAAATAGCATCTCCGGTTGCGGTTACCGTTTCTCCAGGTTTTAATCCACTTGTCTCCTCAAAGACCTGAACAGTCGTTGTATCTTTTGTCAGCGCAATGACCTCTCCTACCAGATGTTCTTCTCCCACATAAACCATCTCGGACATCTTAAATCCGGTATTTCCTTTCAGGTAAATGACGGGGCCATTAATTCCATATATGATTCCTGTTCTACTCATTTAGCAGCCCTCCGTCAAAATTAAATTCTTCTTTTTCACTTTCAAACATTGTTAAAAATGTCTGGTCAATCAGTATATTCTTCGCAGGAATCACTGCTCTCATTCCTCCCATAAACGGTTCTTCTGAAAGTTGAATGGAAAGTCCTGTTTCTGCCTCTATACTTTCTTTTAAATTTTCATCTATTTTTGATAAATAAATCTGAATTTCATCTGCATTTGCAATGTTTTGTGCTTCTTTTATCTTTTCCTCAAGCCACTGTGGATAATCACTGCTCTTACGGAAAATTTCCAGCTTTGCCTGCAGGTCGATAAAAATTTTTTCTCTTAATTCCTGCTGTTTCTTTGACAGCTTTCGTTTAATGTGAAGCTGTTCTGCAGATAATGCTTTATTAATTTCACGCTTTGCATTTTCCGTTTCCAGTTTCAGACGAAGCTCGGCACTTTTTTCTTTTTCTTTTTTATGTTCTTCAAACATATCATCAAGTGCCCTTCTATATTCTTCAAGTGCCTTCTGTGCTTCTTCCCTGGCACTCTCCATCGATACATCATAAAAATGCTGCAGTTTTTCTTCCGTTGTCATGTCCATCACCTTCTTATTTCTGAATCATTTATAATTTCAGACCGATTGCTTCATTTACATAAGATAAAATAAAATCTTCTGCTCTTCCGGTACCATGTCTGTCCGGAATCTCAACAAGAAGCGGCAGACGATGGTTCAGACGCACATCATCAATGATTTCCGGAAATTCACGGCCAAACTTCTCAGTCAGAAGAATAATGCCATTTTCCTTATTTGCGATAGCATCTTCCAGTGCCCTTCTAAGTTCCTCCCGCTCATGTACCACAACACCCTCTACTCCTGCCAGTCTCATACCGGTGTAGGTGTCAATATTATCACTGATTAAAAACATTTTCATAAATGCCCGCTCCTTTCCCATTCTATCCTGCCGCTATTTTTAATCCCAATCTGTTTTAACCAAGACGTCCTAAAATCATGAAAGAAATAATCAGACCGTATAATGCAATACCTTCTGCCATCGCTACGAAAATCATGGATTTACCAAATAAAGAACCATCTTCACTGATTGCTCCAAGTGCTGCACTTGCTGAACTTGCTACCGCAATACCAGAACCGATACCAGAAAGACCGGTAACGAGTGCTGCACCGATGTAGCCAAGACCGGTTGCAAGACCAGATGCTGCTGCGTCAGATGCTGCGTTTGCTGTCACTGTTCCGCCAAGCATAACAACAGTTGCCACAAGTAAGATTCCAAAAAAGAAGAAACAATTCACTCCCAAAGATGTTTTATAACGTTTTTTGTTTTTCTCTCCAAGGAAAAATGCTCCAAATGGAAGAATAATGCTTAAAATCAATGCTGCTGCAATTGTGATTTGAATAATACCTGTCATAATAAAAGTCCTCCTTGCTCTCGCTTCTGTTTTTACTTAATGATTTGATTTGTTTTTACATTTTTTAAGAATGGCTTAAATTCACGTCCACTGCCCTTATAAAAGCGGCTGAACATTTCATAATATTCCAGACGAAGAACCTGAATTCCTACAATCAGACCTTCCATAGCACATACAAATGCATTTCCAAGAATAATAATCAGCCAGTTGATACTGCCTCCGCTCTCTGCTCCCGCAAGCATCAATACAACTCCCATCATTGCGGCATGGCTGACTGCAAATGCCCCCACACGCACGAAAGAAAGTGTATTCGAGAGATAACTTAACATTACCTCAAACAACTCAAAGAAACTTTGAACAAAATACATTGCTTTTCCGCCCTCAATTGCCGGTGTTTTCTTTTCCACAATACGGGTCAACGGCTCTTTTAACATAATTAAAATCAGAGGAATTACAAACATTACAACTAATACTACTGTTGCCGGAAGTGCATGTCCTGTGATATAAAGTAAAATCGTAACGGTCAATGCGCCATAAAATACCAATCCACAGATTGCATTCTGGCTGAAAATTATATTTTCGATATCTCGACTTCTTACTGCATTGATAATGTTAAATATCATCGTAAGCAGAATCAGGAACATACCAAATACAATTGCAACTACGAATACCGTATTCATATTTCCAAGACCCGGTATCAACAGCATTGCCTCCGATGGTTTCAGCCACAAGGCGGGGATTAAATCCTCAAATCCAAAAAAACTTCCATACATAAAACCAAATATCGTAGAGAACACACCTGCACAGCCGATAATCGCTGCCAAATCCATGTTTTTAACTTTATAAAGGATGAGTCCACCGATTGCTAATAATAATCCCTGTCCGACATCTCCGAACATCGCCCCAAAAATAAAGGAATAGGTAATTGCCACAAAGATTGTTGGGTCCATCTCGTTGTAGGCGGGAAGTCCATACATCTTAATATACATTTCAAATGGCTTAAATATCTTCGGATTTTTCAGTTTTGTAGGCGGTTGAACATTGATGTTATACTTATCATCTTCAATAATACAAAACAGATTTGCATCATTTTCAATTTCTTTTGCAAATGCGATAGAATCTTCTTCCGCCATCCATCCGCATAAAATATAAAACGTTTCGTGATGCTCTTTTACGCAAGCCGCCACTTTACGTACATCAAAGTTAACCGACAGTGCACTTAATTTCTCTTTTGCAGAAAAAACAGATACTGCATCTTTTTTCAACAATTCAGAAGCCTGGCTCTTATATTCTGCAATTTTCTTATCCACTGCATTTAACTCTACCCTTAACTTATCGTAGATTTCCTGTGGAGTTCCATAGTAATAATCTTTCTTTAAATAAATTCGTTCAAAATGCAGAGAAGAAAAAACTGCATCGACTTCTTCCATCCTGGTCCACGGCACAAAATAAACACCCCACACATACTCATCTTCGTGGCACGGATAAAACCAAGTGTCCAGACTATCATATACATAAGCCTTAAACTTTTCATAGTATTCTCTGGCAATTCTTCCAAACCTCACCTGCACAAAACGATAATGCACCAGCTGGTCAATATCGCCTGGAAGTTTTAAAAACGGACTGACCAGATTTAAATCTTCTACTATTTTCGTTCGTTTTTTGTTTTCTTCTTCACACTTTACATTAATTTCCGACAGCTCACTTCCAAGTCTGTCAATCAATTCCGTGGCTTCTTCTAAAGAGATATCCCGTAATTTCAGCTGTTTTTCCTCTCCAAGAAGTCCCGTAAATTCTTCTGCTTTTGCAAGCACCTCCTTATACGGATTAATCTGTATAAAAGGAGACAGGTTTTGTACCTGATTCAGCTGTGCCATTGCATTTTCCAGATGAATCTCATATTTTGCCAGATATTGGTTAACCACTCGGTCAATATCAGCCTTCGGACCAGTAATGCTTAAGAACTTCATTTTCTCAATCATGTCTGCTACCTCCGGTTTAATTTCTATGGATATATTCCAATGTCTCAGCCGGAGCCAAACCATAGCGGATACACTCGATTGCTGTTGTCAGCCGATCCACCTCATGCTCCTTATGATAAAAGTAGGAATATATCATGATTACAGAATGTGGATACTTTCTTGCTTCCGTCTCTAAAATCGTCCTCATGCTGAAATTATAATATTCTTCCAGCTTATCAGGTGTCAGTTCCGGATAATGCTTTTTATATGCCGTAGTATCAAGTACCCTGCGAAACTCCTCCTCATCCACAGCTTCTACAAGTTCTGTAATTTCTTTTGTTGAAAGTTTGTAACGCACCGGACTGAGCAACGCATAAATATCTGCCGGTGCCATGTGGTAATATTTCTTGGAACGATAAATCCACTGCAGATTTAACATATCAAATTTATTACCATAAGCCTTTATAATCTCTTCTAAATCTCTCTTCTTAAACAGTTTATCTTTCATTCTCCAGATATTTGCAAAATAATACTGGTCAAGCGCCATTCCATAATCAAACAACAATGGATGATACTCCTGTCCAATCCTTGAAAGCGGTGCATAATACTCTGTTCCTTTTAAATTAGAAACAAATTCTTCAACCGTTGCTGATTTGGTCAGTTTCTCTAAATTTAATTTGGAATGTTTATCAAAGAAATCCTGAAACAGTGATAAATCAAGTCCATCTCCACTTCCATCAAAGATTTTTCTCAGACAGTCCTTCATAACCGCAATTTCATATCGTTTAAAATACAAATCCATAAAGGTTCTCTGCGATGGATTTGCGAACCGGTAAATCTTTGCAAAATTTTGATGGATGGTATGGGTCAGAAGTTTTTCAATCTCTCCACGATGCAGACTGCTTTCATCGAGATCCGCCCACAGCTTTGCAAATCCAGGCTGTCTTTTTAAATATGCAACTACCTGTGTCACGGATTCCATCTGTGCGATTTCCTGATATTGTTTTTCTGTCATCAGCCGGCTCTGCATCGCTCGGATTTTTGTTGAAAGACCACTGTAAGATAACAGAGTTCCCATAATATCACATCCTTAATATTTTGTCGTATAACTCCTGCACCATTGCCTCGGCACGCTGTTCGTATCCGGCTTCCATTTTTTTTAAGGTTGCCTCCGTCTGCTGTTTCTGTAAAAGCAGTTCCTGCTCCATATCCACTTCAAGCCCTTTTCGTATCCCCTCCAATTTTTCTTCTGTCTTTTTGTCCACCTCATCATCAAAGGCTTTTATCCTGGCTTCATTTTCTAAAGAAAGGCTTTTTTTCTCCTCCACCACATTTTCCATTATTTTGGAGGCAGCCAATTCTATTTCTGCCAGCTTACTAATCACATCATCCATGCAAGCTCCTCCTTGTTTTAAATGAAATCTTAAGTTAAGCTACTTTTTAACTATAATTTACTACTTGTCTCCTATCATACACTATTTCCAGAAAAAATCCATAGATTTTTTCATAAAGTTTCTATTAAATTATGCAATTTTTCTAAACCTTTCCTGCCTTTTCTGTCTATTTTCCCACATCTTTCTTCCGTTTTGACGAATAGGCTTTGACAAACAATTTCAGATTCAGTATACTGTATCAGATATTAGTCACGATATATAAATTACGATAGAAAGGCTGGAACAAAATATGCGTTTAAGAAATATTCCAGGAGCAAAGGATGCCATCGAAAGCAGTCCTTATGTCATTCACGAACCGGCACAAAATAAAGGTCGTTGGAATGAAATCTTTAAAAACAATCATCCAATTTACATTGAAGTTGGAATGGGAAAGGGACGTTTTTTAATGGATCTTGCTTCCCAGAATCCGGATATCAACTATATCGGATTTGAAATGTACGACAGTGTTCTTCTGCGTGCTCTTCAGAAAATGGAAGAACGTGCCGAAAATGGAAACACTCTTCCAAATGTTTACTTTGTCCGCATGGACGCAAGAGAACTTCCACTCATTTTTGACGCAGGGGAAGTCGATAAAATTTATCTGAACTTTTCAGACCCATGGCCAAAAGAACGCCATGCTAAACGCCGTCTTACTTCACGTCAGTTTTTAGAACGCTATGATGCAATCTTAAAATCAGACGGAGTCATTGAATTTAAGACCGACAATCGCCCGCTCTTTGATTTCTCTTTAGAGGAAGTCAATGAAAGCAAATGGCATCTGGTCGAATGGACTTACGACCTCCATCACAACGAAAAAATGAATGTCGGTAATATTATGACCGAATACGAAGAAAAATTCTCTTCTGAGGGAAATCCAATCTGTAAATTAATTGCAGCAAGATAAGATTTCTTTTCATATACTTAAATAAAAAGGAATCTTTGCTTTGTCAAAAAAGAAATCTTTACAGACCACACTCTCTATCTGGGCTTACACCAATCGAAAAATGGGAACACAGGCGGCACGAATTATGAAGGCCGCCATGGAAGCCGAGAAATCGCTGCAATATTTGAAGAAAAAGCGCTAAAAAACTCTAATTGATGCCTACGAATTGCTTCGCTGTAAAACAGCTCTCGCAATTCTATAAACATTCAAATTCCGCTGATTTACTACGTAAATCGCTACATTTTCATGTTTAGGCGACCCCAAAGTCAAAAATCTTGTCGTGCAAGCCCGAACGATTTTTGAACTTTTTGACCTTGGCATCATGTTTTTAAATAAAAACAAAAAATACAATAAATTCCCCTTGCATTTTTTCGTTTATTCCAGTATAATAAGTTTTGCATTAAAGAAATGGAATAACGAATGCGCTTTTAGCTCAGTTGGTAGAGCAGTAGACTCTTAATCTATTTGTCCAGGGTTCGAGTCCCTGAAGGCGCACTAAAAGCACTGTTTTTGCAGAGACTTGATACTGCGGGGACGGTGTTTTTTTGTGTCCTTTATGAAGTTTTATAGAATTCCATTATTTTCTGATATTATATTTAGTTTTCTCATGATTTCATACAATTTAAGTGTTTATTCCCCAATAATTGAATTTGACTCTCGTGATTTTTTTGTCCACAAAGTTATCCACAAATCCACTTTTATAACTTATGCACAAAACGTCTGTTTGGCTCGAATCTTATGTAAATCAAAAAAGTTATCCACATTTTCCACACGAATGTGGATAACTTTGTGGATAACTTGATTTTACAGCCTTTTATCCACAATAAAATGTGGATAACTTTTTCCGTATTTTTCGTGATTTTGACCACTTTTTAAAATCTTTTGTGCACTTTTTTTCCGTGAATATTCTGAAAATTATATTTCTTATCCGAGAACTTTTACCCCGCCTTTTTGACGTACTTTTAATACCTGACAAGAACCATGTCCAAATACTTTGTCCATTCTTCTCTTATACTCTTCTACGAAATCATTTTCTACGAATGCCTGAATTGTTCCGGCAAATCCACCACCATGTACTCTGCACACGCCATGTTTTCCTAAAATTCTCTCACTTCCTGCGAGTGCAACAGAAACGGCCTGCTGATTTAAGTCATTTGTGGTATATACATTCTGAAGATATTTAAAAGAAGAGTTACCGGATTCTTTTACCAGTTCAAGAAATCCTTTGAAGTCTCCTGCTTTTAAAGAATCCACTTCTTTCTGTACTCTGGTTTCTTCTTCCATAAAATGAATCGCACGAAGCACCGGACGGTCTCCTAACAGACCACGCATTGCAGAAATCTGGTTATAAAATTCTTCTTCCGGAACTTCTCTTAAGAAATTCTTTTTAAAGAATTTCGCTACTTTTTTCATATCTGCCGGAATCTGTGCATAATCATCTGTCAAATCTGCATGAGATGCTTTTGTATCTACAATACATAAGCTGTACTGATAAGCTTCAAAATCAGATGGTACTTTTTCTACTACCGGCTCTTCCGGATTTTTAAAATCAATATGAATCATACCACCAACGGAACATGCCATCTGGTCCATCAGTCCGCATGGCTTGCCAAAGTATACATTTTCTGCAAACTGACCGGACTGTGCAATCACTACCGGGTCAATTTTTCCGTCATTAAACATACCGGAAAGAATGGTTCCCACGATTACTTCAAAAGCTGCTGAGGATGAAAGTCCTGCACCAATCAATACATCGCTGGTTACGTAAGCCTGAAATCCTTTTACTTCATAACCCTTTCCTTTTAAATCTGCGGTTACACCACGGATTAAAGCAGCAGTTGTTCCTTCTTCTTCATGTCTGGCTTCTAAATCATCAATCTCAACATCCACCATGTCATATCCTTCAGACATTACATGAATATTTTCATCTTTTGAAGCTCCTACTACTGCGAGTGCATCCAGATTGATAGAAGTTGCAAGTACCATTCCATGTTGATGGTCTGTATGGTTTCCACCTACTTCACTTCTTCCCGGAGCGCTATAGATTTCCACTTCGCCTTCTCCGAATGTTTCCTCATATTTTTTGATTGTCTCAATATAACGTTTTCTCTGATAGTCCAGTTTTTCCGCATCCACATATAAATCTAAGAGAACGCTGTCATATTTTCCCTGTTCCAGTTCTTCTACCAGTACTTTTGTGTTTTTCATCAAAAAGTTCCTCCTTAATCCTCTTTTTGCCATGTGTTATTATGTGTTTCCCTGTCCCTTATGCAAGTTCAGATAGATAGTTCTGCGCACTGTAAACTGCATTTGCGCCATCTGAAACCGCTGTCACCACCTGGCGCAGTGCCTTTGTCCGGATATCTCCTGCTGCATAAATTCCCGCAACATTGGTTCTACAATCTTCCTCCGCTGCGATATAGCCTGCTTCGTCGAGTTGAATCAAATTCTGAAATTCTTTGGTATTCGGAACTGCTCCAACTGCAACAAACACTCCATCTACCGAAAGCTCACGTTTTTCCTGAGTCTTCTGATTCTTTATCTGAAGTGTTTCTACCTCACTGTTTCCCTTTATCGCTTCTGCTACAGTATCCCACAAAATCTCAACATTTTCAAGTTTATCAAGGACTGACTGCAGAGATTTGGATGCTTTTAACGAATCTCTCCTGTGAATCATGTACACTTTTTTACAAATGCGTGAAAGGAAAATCACATCTTCCACTGCTGAATCTCCGCCTCCGATTACTGCTGTCACCCGCTCTCTGAAAAATGCACCGTCACAGGTTGCACAATAGGAAACACCCATTCCCTGAAATTCTTCTTCTCCAGGAATCCCAAGCAGCCTCGGGCTTGATCCTCCTGCAAGAATCACAGTCTTAGCAAGATATTCTCCCTTTCTCGTGATTACTTTTTTAAGCTTTCCATCTAACTGAATTTCCTGTACTTTATCTCTTACAAACGGAACTTCAAATTTATCTACGTGTTCCCGGAATTTTTCACCCAGCTCATATCCGCCGATTCCCGGCAGCCCCAGATAGTTATCCACCTCATAGGTTTTTACAATCTGTCCACCGCTTGCAAAATCTCTCTCAATCACCAGCACAGAAAACTCTGCACGCTTTGCATAAACCGCCGCACTCATTCCTGCCGGACCTGCTCCGATAATTACCATATCATAAATTTTTTCTTCCATAGCTGTTATCTCTTCTTTCTTAAATTTATTCTTGTTCCGGAAGAGTATCACTGCCTGACATTGCAGAAGCCTCTACACTTTTTTCATCCTCTTCCGATAACATTTTCTCTTCCAGTCCTTCCGGACTGTTACTCAGCTCAATTTCACGCACCAATTTTAAATTTTTATCTACAAAAATCCGCACATAATCCCGTTTTTCTTCATCTGCATAAAGATAATAAGAAACTCCTTCTTCGTCCTCTTTTGTTTCATATTTTGCATCCGATAACGCTTCTTTCATACTTTCTTCATTCATTCCAAGCGTAATCCCTCTGTAAATCTGAATCGGCACTTTTGTCACATCAAAATCTCCATGCAGATTGGTAAGAAAACTATTTTTAATCGGAACTGCACTCTTAGAGTAATTATTCACAACACCATATAACGTCTGTCCGTCTTTTTCCAATGTTACATAGCCATGGCGTCCTGCCTTTACCGAAGTATCGGAACCTTCTTCATCGATTTTCCATCCGTTTTTGATAAATTCAGAAACCGGTGCCGGAAGCTGATAAAAATCTCCATCAAACTGCACGATAAAATCCAGTGGATTCTCTGAAAAAGCTTCCGGAGCCTGATAGTCACTCACTTCTTTTGGCACGTCTTTGCTGGTTTCTTCCGGTTCAGAATCCCTGTAATTTTTCAGCACTGCTTTTTCAAGGACTTCATCTTCAATGTCAAATACCAAATCCGCTTTCTTATAAATTCCATATTCATAGGTTACATAAACCCAGTCTTTTTCCTCATACTGGTCATCCGGGTCTCCATACGCATCTAAAACATCATCTAACGTGGATTCTCCCACTGTGATTTTTCCAGGCAGTTGATAAACCATATTATCCTTATCCGTATTTTCCAGTGTCACTCCCCCAACACTGCATGCGCCAAGCTGCTGTTTTTCTCCATCCAGATTCACAATATCCACAATCAGTTCTTTTTCCTCGTTCTTTAATGTCTCCCCCTCCAAAAACGAATCACCATCCAGCATTTCTTCCGACTCGGCACGCTCATAAGACCATCCAGTCTCCTTCCAATCATCCAGCGCCTGCGGCAAATGAAAAACCGTATCATTTATTGCAAATTCAAAATCATATAAGTTCTTCGACAGTTTTACATCATAGTTCTTCTCTTCTTCTGGCGTGTCTTCCGTTTCGTCCCGTGATGTTTCTTCTCCCTTTCCGGTCTGTGGTTTTTCCTGTGTGTTCTGGCATCCTCCAAGTATCATTCCCACTGCCAGAAATAAAACCAGCATCTTCTTTTTCACCTTACATTTCCTCCCTTATTTTAGAGTTCACTTCTTCATTAGCTTATCACAAGTCTCTGCCTTTTTCCAGCAGAGGCTTTTTCCAATTTGTCTGTATTGGTAAAGCGGACATTCGCAATCCGCTTCGCTACTTGCTCATGAACGCAGTCGCTT
>ERZ841116.1441-NODE-1441-length-11739-cov-18.119308_pt1 | contig 11739 bp, 7 predicted proteins | sample MGYA00519875_ERZ841116 | MGnify/ENA primary metagenome ERZ841116 (study PRJEB31850, sample SAMEA3708889) | human gut metagenome | biome: human gut; feature: human-associated habitat; material: faeces | place: China | collected 2014 ... | reverse complement strand
TGCTTGCCCGCCAGCCAGCCCACTTCAACGCCCAGCGGTGCGAACCAGCTGCGGAAGTTATTCGCATGTTGTTCAGCCAATAATTCGGTGGGGGCCATCAGCGCAACCTGCTTCCCATGTGCGATAGCGCGCAGGGCGGCTAACGCCGCAACCAGCGTTTTACCGGAGCCGACATCACCCTGTACCAGGCGCATCATTGGGACATCCAGTGCCATATCACGTTCGATCTCAGCGGTAACGCGAGCCTGTGCGCCAGTCGGTTTAAATGGTAGCGCCGCCAACAGCTTATCTTTCAGCGCATTGTTTGCGCTCAGCGGCTGGGCATGAAAACGCTGTGCTCCGGCACGTAAGGCTAACATGCTGAGGTTGTGCGCCAGCAGTTCTTCCAGAATCAGACGACGTTGCGCCGGATGCTGCCCGGTTTCCAGATCGCTAAGCTGTAGCGTCGGTGGCGGGCGGTGCAAAGTGCGCAACGCTTCCGGTAGCGTCATCATTCCTTGTGACAGTTCCGGCGGCAGGAGTTCTTCAATGGCGCAGGTGTCGAGCAGATCCAGCGCCTGGTCGGTTAATTTACGCAGCGTGGCCTGCTTTACGCCTTCCGTTGTTGGATAAACCGGCGTGAGCGTTTCCTGTAATTCTGGCGTGCTGAGATCGCCCTGCACGCGGTATTCCGGGTGGATCATCTCCGCACCATATTTACCGCGCTTTGCTTCTCCATAGGCCAGCACGCGGCGGCCCGTCGCCAGGCTATTTTTCATTGCCGCGCTGAAATTGAAAAAGCGCATGGTGAGGATGCCGGAACCGTCGCTGATCTGGCAGGTCATCATCCGCCGACCGCCGAAGGAGATATTGCAGTTCAGCACTTCGCCTTCAACGGTGGCATAGACGCCCGGCAGCAGTTCGCCAATTGGGTACAGATGGGTACGGTCTTCGTAACGCAGGGGGAGGTGGAGCAGGAGGTCCTGTACGGTGTGCAGGCCAATTTTCGCCAGTTTACTGCTTTGCGCTGCGCCAACGCCGGTCAGAGAGTTGAGTGGGATGGCATCCAGTAAACGGCCTTTCATCGCGTTTATCTCGCAGATTGCATAGTGGACCACCACGTTGCATCGGCTTCAATTTCGCCCTGCGCGTTGACGTGGGGGTAAGGCAATTTTTTCTGCTTCGCGACGCGAGCCAGCACCGGATAACCGCCTTCAAACAGCAGGCGCTGCTGTTCCTCTTCCGGCAGCATACTGTTGCTGCGCTCGTACATTCCGGCGTTCTGGCGCTGGCGCTGCGCTTCATACAGAATCAGCGCAGAGGCAACCGACACGTTCAGGGACTGAACCATACCGATCATCGGGATGATGATGTCCTGATCCGCCAGATCCAGCGCTTCCTGGGTGATCCCGGTTTTCTCCTGCCCCATCAAAATGCAGGTTGGGCGGGTGTAGTCGATCTCGCGGAAATCCACAGCTTTAGCAGAAAGGTGAGTCGCAAGAACCTGCATACCGCGGCCTTTCAGGTGCGATACGGCTTCACCAATCGTCTGATGCGTTTTGACGGACACCCAGCTGTTGCTGCCTGCGGCAGCAGACACCATGTTTCGCATGCGGGTGCCCGGCCAGACGGCGTGCACTTCATGCACGCCGACGGCGTCTGCGGTACGAACGATAGCAGAGACGTTATGAGGCTTATGAACCTGCTCCATGCAGACCGTCAGGTCAGGTTGACGCCTGGCGAGCATTTCGCAGATACGTGTATAACGTTTTGAATTCATAAACCTAGTTTCGGTTTCGGGTAACTTTAATCACGTCCGGCATGACGCGGATCTTGCGCATAATATTCGCCAGATGCACGCGGTCGCGGGCGGTCAGACGAATAAAGGCGCTATAAACGCGGCCGTCTTTTTCTTCCGTATTCAGGCTCTGAATGTTGGACGAGGCCGTGTTGATCGCTGCCGTCAGGTTTGCCAGGGCACCTTGGTGATTGAACATATCCACCTTAATTTCGGTGATAAATTCCTGCGCCGTCTCTTTGTCCCACTCGACCGCCATAAACTTCTCGGCTTCTTTCTGGTAGCCGCGAATGTTACGACAGGATTCATGGTGGATAACCAGCCCTTTGCCGGGGCTGACGTGCGCAATAATCGGGTCACCTGGGATTGGACGGCAACATTTCGCGAAGGTGATCAGCACCCCGTCCGCGCCTTTGATTGGCAGATGAGCGTGGCCGGATGCGCCTGGAGCAGAAGGTATCGCTTCGCCCTGCTGCAGGTTTTTCGCCACCACGACGCTCATGGCGTTACCGAGACCAATTTCCGCCAGCAGATCGTCCAGAGACGTGAGCTTCATGCGGTCGAGTTCGCGCTGGATATGCTCTGGTGGAATTTCAGCCAGCTTACGGCTACCACCCAGCGCGTGGTTGAGCAGACGGCGTCCCAGGCTGACGGAGTCGTCGCGCTTGAGGTTTTTCAGCAACTGGCGAATTTTGGCGCGCGCTTTGGAGCTCACCACAAAGTTCAGCCAGGCCGCGTTCGGGCGTGCGCCCGGTGCGGTAATAATTTCTACCGTCTGGCCGCTGGAGAGCGGCTGAGACAGCGGGTAAGGCTGTCTGTCGACGCGTGCGCCCACGCAGGCATGCCCGATATCGGTATGTACTGCGTAAGCAAAGTCGACCGGCGTTGCGCCCGCAGGCAGTTCGACAATGCGACCTTCTGGGGTGAAAACGTAAATCTCATCCGGGAAGAGATCGGATTTCACGCTCTCGATAAATTCAAAGGAGCTACCCGCACTCTGCTGCAGTTCCAGCAGGCTCTGCATCCAGCGCTGGGCGCGGATCTGTGCAGTCGTGCTGCTTTCGCCACCGTGCTCTTTATACGCCCAGTGCGCGGCGACACCCATCTCTGCCATCTGGTCCATGTCTTCGGTGCGGATCTGCACTTCGACAGGCACGCCGTGGGGACCGATCATCGAGGTATGCAAAGATTGATAGCCGTTCGCTTTTGGAATAGCGATGTAATCTTTCATGCGCCCCGGACGCGGTTTGTAGAGGCTGTGCATCTGCCCCAGCACGCGATAGCAGGTATCGGCATCGTGGACGATCACGCGGAACGCGTAAATATCCATGATCGAGTGAAAACGCTGCTCTTTGAGCACCATTTTGCAGTAAATCGAGTACAGATGTTTCTCGCGACCGCTGACGCGGCACGGAATGCCCGCTTCCTGTAAACGCCCTTCAATTTCCGAGAGGATCTTTTGAATCATCTCTTTACGGTTACCGCGTGCGGCTTTCACCACCTCTTTAATGACGCGATAGCGGTTCGGGTATAACGCTTCAAAACCCAGCTCTTCCAGCTCGGTTTTAATGTGGTGAATACCTAAACGGTGCGCCAGCGGACTGTAAATTTCCAGGGTTTCACGAGCAATGCGGCGACGCTTGTCCGGGCGAAGTGAGCCCAGCGTGCGCATGTTGTGGGTACGGTCAGCGAGTTTGATGAGAATGACGCGGATATCCTGCACCATCGCCATAATCATCTTGCGGAAGTTTTCGGCTTGCGCCTCTTTCTTGTCGCGGAATTTCAGCTTATCAAGCTTAGAGACCCCTTCCACCAGTTCGGCAACGCTTTTGCCAAACAGCTGTTCCATATCCTGGTAGGTGGCAGGGGTATCTTCGATCACGTCATGCAGCAGCGCAGCCATCAGCGTTTCGTAGTCGAGTTTCATCTCGGCCAGAATGCAGGCTACCGCAACAGGGTGCGTGATGTAGGGTTCACCGCTTGAACGTGTCTGGCCCTCGTGAGCGTCACGTGCAACGAGATACGCCTGCTGAAGACGCTTAATCTGGTCTTCAGGCAGGTAGGTTTGAATCAGTTGATTCAGGCTTTCAAACAGATACAAGGGCGACCCGCAGGTTTAATTAACGACGACCTTCAGCAATGGCGGTTACGGCCTGCAGTTCTGCGGCTTCCTGCTCTTGCTGCTCCTGGCGCTCACGCACGTCGAGGATCTGGTTGTTGATCAGACCTTCTTCGATTTCGCGAAGTGCAATAACGGTGGTTTTATCGTTTTCTTCCGGTACCAGCGGATCTTTACCGCCTACCTGCATCTGACGAGCGCGACGCGCGGCGACCAGTACCAGGTCAAAACGGTTACCAATTTTCTCTACAGCGTCCTGAACAGTTACGCGTGCCATACTTAAAATGCTCCACAGGTGAAGAAATGACTGGGCATGATACTGAAAGTGGGTTCAGTCTGCCAACAGTTTGGTGATTAATGCGTCATGTCGCTGCTTCTGGCGGCTCATACGCAGACGTTCTGCGCGAAGGATGGTTTTGAGATCGCTCAGCGCGGCATCAAAATCATCATTCACAATAAGGTAATCATATTCCGCGTAATGGCTCATTTCTGCAACTGCCTGGGCCATACGCTTTGCAATCACGTCTTCGCTGTCCTGACCACGGCCACGCAGACGGCGATCCAGCTCATCTTTCGATGGCGGTAAAATAAAGATACTGCGTGACTCCGGCATTTTCTTGCGAATTTGCTGTGCGCCCTGCCAGTCGATATCCAGGAAGACATTCACGCCCGTGGCCAGAACCTGCTCAATGGTTTCACGCGAGGTACCGTAGTAGTTACCAAACACTTCAGCGTGTTCAAGAAACGCATCCCTGGCGATCATCGCTCTGAACTCGTCGTGATCCACAAAGAAATAGTGTTCACCGTGCACTTCACCCGGACGCGGCTGACGCGTGGTGTGAGAAACAGATACCTGTGTGTCGTACAACGGTTGGGTTTTTAACAGTGCCTGAATAAGGCTGGATTTACCCGCGCCACTAGGGGCAGAAACAATATAAAGCGTGCCTTGAGCCATGAGAGTCTTTTGTATGTGTTAGCGAAGAAGTCCTACATACGGGCTTATTATACACGTCGGCGCAGTGTGACGTAGCCTTTGTCACACTTTTTCCCCTGGATTATTGAATTTTGCGTACCGTTTTCAGGTTTTACCCGCGGTTTGCTGCAATAAAAATGAATACTGGATAGCGTCTCGCATGATGAGAAGTTGCTATTAGCCATGTTTCTCAAGTCAGGTTATACCTCCGGCATTGCAAAGGAGGGGTAGCGATGTGGCGATGGATAAGTGGGTTAATGCTGTTGTGGTGTGGTTATGGGGCGGCGGTGTGTCCGGTGTGGTCACAGGCTAAAGCCGGAAAAGAGATTGCATCCTTAAGCGCACAGATCAAACGCTGGGATGAAGCCTACTGGAAGCAGGGCGTCAGCGAGGTCAACGACGAGGTATACGACCAGCTCAACGGACGCTTAGCCCAGTGGCAGCGCTGTTTTGGCCAGGATATCTCAGAGAACACATTACCTGCGCTGACGGGAAGCGTAAAACATCCTGTTGCCCATACGGGGGTGCATAAGGCCGCCAGCAAAGAAGCGCTAGGTCAGTGGATGCGAGGCCAGAAAAATCTCTGGATGCAGCCAAAAGTCGACGGCGTGGCGGTGACGCTGGTGTATCGCAACGGAAAGCTCACCCAGGCTATCAGTCGTGGTAATGGGTTAAAAGGTGAGGACTGGACCGCTCGCGTGCGTTTGATTCCGTCAGTGCCTAAAGAGGTATCCGGCGCGCTGGCAAACAGCGTCCTGCAGGGGGAGCTTTTCTGGATGCGCGAGAATCACATTCAGCGGCAGATGGGCGGAATGAATGCACGCGCAAAAGTGGCGGGAGCGATGATGCGGCAGAACGACGGTGCGCTTCTGAACCAGACAGGAATATTTATCTGGGCCTGGCCGGATGGTCCGAAAGAGATGGAAAGTATGCTTTCTGCGCTGTCCGGAGCTGGGTTTTCCCTGACGGCGCCCTATACCTTGCCCGCCCGAACGGTTGATGAAGTTGAAAAGCAGCGTTTGGCCTGGCAAAACACAGCATTACCCTTTGCCACGGATGGCATTGTGGTTCGGTCCGCGGAGTCGCCTTCAGGGGAGCGCTGGCTGCCTGGCGAAGGCAACTGGGTCATGGCGTGGAAATATCCGCCAGTTGCGCAGGTTGCTGAGGTCAGGGATATTCATTTTTCAGTTGGGCGTACGGGTAAAATTTCCGTCGTGGCGGCGCTGGAGCCGGTGCAACTGGATGATAAACAGGTACAGCGGGTGAGCCTGGGGTCGGTTGGACGCTGGCAGAGGCTGGATATTGCCCCTGGCGATCAGATCCAGGTGAGCCTTGCCGGACAAGGTATCCCACGGTTTGATAAGGTTATCTGGCGAGGGACGGACAGACAAAAACCAGAACCACCGGCCTCGCGTTTTCACTCCCTGAGCTGTTTTTATGCTTCGCCAGAGTGTATGGAACAGTTCTTCGCCCGGTTGACGTGGCTCAGTTCTAAGCAGGTATTCAACATTGAAGGGTTAGGCGAGTCAGGCTGGCGAACACTCTGGCAGGCGCATCGTTTTGAACATCTCTTCTCATGGCTGCTCTTAACGCAGGCGCAGCTCCAGTCTACGCCGGGGTTTTCTCCAGCGCGGGGGCTGGCGCTCTGGCATCGCTTCAACCTGGTACGTGAACAACCTTTTATCCACTGGATGATGGCGTTGGGTGCGCCATTGCCACAAGCCTCGCTGAAGGCGTTGGGGGATATGTCATGGCAACAGATGCGTGAACGCAGCGCAAAGGCGTGGCAGACCTTGCCGGGTACGGGGGAAGAGAGGGCGCGGAAAATTGTCGCATTCATTCACGATCCTGGCGTTGCCATCCTGGTGACGTGGCTCGGCAAACAGGGTCTGCCAGGATTTTAGAGTGAGCTTGCTTTAGCTTTGCGCCAGGGGGTATGCCTGTCTGGCGAACTGAAGGTTTCGCGAAGCTGATCGTAGTCATAGATGTGACGGCCGCCATCAATCACCGGGATAAGCGTGGGAGCCTGATAGCACGCTTCAAGTACCGAACTGCACTGATCAACACCCGTTGTGATTCCAAGCCACGTTAACATCAATTCATAATTGCTTGCCGTGGGCCACGGTTCATGTATCCAACCCACCGCTCTTTTTTGAGTATTCAGGGCTTGCTGGCTGTACCAGATAAACTGGGGGACCTGGTAAGCTTCTTTGCTTGGATTACGTGAGCCATGCATATAGATAGAATTCAGTTGCGGGTTTTTTTCCAGTCCATGGTCTGAAAAATAGAGCAGAGAGGATGTGCTACCCTGCAGGCGTTTAGTCACTTCGCCAATGAAAGAGTCGGTAAACAAAATCGCGTTATTGTAGCAATCTTCATATTTGTTGCCGGAGTGCAGAATATTAGCGGATGCGGGGTACCGATCGCAGGCCATCTCGTGACTGCCGTTTATATGTAGAAAAATCAATTTCTTGCCGGGGGTTTTAAGCGCCTCATCAAGGGCAGGTAAAAGCTCGGAGTCATAACGCGTGTCAATCCACTGGGCTTTTTGGCTGACAGAGGCAATGGCCACAATGTAATTATTGCTCTTGCCTGTATTACCCTGGGCGCTAATCCATTCCGTGTGATAGCCCGTTTGATTAGCAAGGCTAACGATATTGTCAGCAAGCTTATCGGCGGTGAAGTGGTCCGGATCCGCTTTACTTAATATCATCGGCACGGAAAGAACGGTGGCTGACGCGGGGGCAATAGCATTGCTAAAAATGAGGGCATTCTTAGTCAGCCTGGATTCCACTGGCGTGGTCTCTTGGTTAAAACCGTAAAGCTGCATATTGCTGCGACGTGCGGATTCACCTACGATAACAACATAATTTTCGATGCCTGTTTCATGATGCTGCAACGCAGGATAATTGATACTGTGCTGACTGATTTTCTGTGCCAGCGCGTTATCACGATGAGCAATAATAAACTCTGCGCCGATGTAAAACGGTGTATTGGTTAAAATCCGGGAGCTTAGGGGATAATAAACTTCAAGGTCGTGGCGTTTTTTTAGCCAGCTTGCCGTTGAGTACCATCCCAAATAAACGGCAAGCAGAACGAATCCGACGGTTTTTACCCGGGAAGAAGCATGCTCGCCAGCGGATTGGATTGCGTACCAGGTGACAATAAAGTAAGCAACCGCGGCTGGTAAACAGTGAAGGTATAAACCCGACATGCTTTTTGCCTCGGCTACGTGAGTGCCGAGCATACTCATCGCAAATACAGTGTTAAATTCGCTCTGGTAGACACTCCATGTACTGTAAGCAATCGCAAAATTTAAAGTGAGCAGGGCGGTTAAAGCAAATGCGACCATCTTGCCGGAAAGCGAGCGATAGATCGCTGCGGCACAAATCAGTAACAGTGCATTACAAATCGCAATGCGCACTGCGAATCGGGCAGGTTGCGTTAAAAATACAGGCCATAATTGAATTAGCACGGAAACGAGCAGCAATATTAAAAAATGACTGCTGAGTTTTTTATGAATAATCAGTGCTGACGTTTTGGCAAAGGACATTGTTTTAACGCAAATTAATGGAGGGAAAGGTGCGATAGTTTATCGCAATTGCCCCGGTAAAATGAGATAACAAAAAGTGCTTTTTACTACTTTGTTGTAGCTTTGTTGAGAATTCAATGTGTGTCCTGCGTGTAATGAAAAATGGGCAATCCCAGTTTTAAGCGCAGCGCCAGCAAGCGAGCCGTAAAGCCAAATAATAACGTAGCAATGATCACAACATCATGGCTCGAAACATAGTGTTGTAAAGCAATATACAGAACGGCAGAGGCGAAGGATATCCCGGCGTAAAGCTCTTTCTGAAAAACCAGCGGAATGCGCTTGCAGAACATATCACGCAATACGCCACCAAATACGCCTGTTACGACTGCGGCGATAGTGGCAATGACCGGACTTTCGCCCATATCCAGCGCGATTTGCGCCCCTATGATGGAGAAAACCACAAGACCCAAAGCGTCAAGGACTAAAAACAGACGGCGAAGATGGGGCATAACCGGCGCAACGATGGTGGTCAACACAGCGGCAATCGCCACAATAACAATGTATTCAGGGTTTTTTACCCAGCCAAGCGGATAGTGTCCCAACAGGATATCACGTACCGATCCACCACCCAGTGCTGTGGCAGTAGCAATAATGATCACCCCAAACGTATCCATACGACGACGACCAGCAGCGAGTGCTCCAGTCATGGCTTCGGCTGTGATCCCTACGAGATAAAGAATATGTAGCAGCATGTCTTCCCCCAGCATGTTGGGCGGCAGAGTAGCGTTTTGTGCAGCGGGTCACTATTTAGTTTTTTTTGTGTGAGCGACAATGACCTACTTATTTTAATCCAAAAACAGTTCATGCGCCGTCTTTATGGCGTAAATATGTTTATGAATACATTATTTTTTCTCATGTTTAGGGCGTGTGTTGAGTGAAGATCAGACGAAACATAGGCACAAGCGCTTTATTGCCCGTCTCGCTGAGGTGGTTATCGTCGAAATAGTGCGGTTCAAGATTTTTACTGCCCATGCACCGCCCCGCACTGCACAGATAAGGCGTGGGGTCGAGAACCTTAACGCCACAGGTTTTTGCTGCCAGAGATTGCGCCATCAGTATTGCGCGGTTTCGATTCTGATACTCTTCCAGAGGAATGGAGATATCCTGCGCTTTTTTAGACGTCATTAAGCGATGGGAGAGGGTTCGGGGCACATTCACATTCATTTCTGGAACAGGATTGACCAGCACCACCGGATGTTCGCGATTAAGCGTACAGGCCATCTTTACGATGGACGCCGAATACTGCTGTAAATATTCTTTATCGTCCAGAGAGCCTGTGATGAATTTCACAAGTCTTTTCTCAGCATAGTGGGTCAGACGGTTGATAATCACTACCGGGACGTTAGCAGGATAGGCTTTCAATTTTTCACTCAGCGAGCGGTTAAATTTGCCGCAACGTTTGCTCTCAAGCAGAGTGGCATCTGCCAGCGTAGGGCAACCGGAATAGGTTATGCCGACAACTGAACCACGATCTGCTGCCGCTGCAGCAACGGCAGTTGCCGCCGCTTCGGCGTGGCTGTCGCCAATAATGATGGCTGCAGGTGTACCGGTACCGTAAAAACTCATGTGCGTTTTTGGATCGGCGGCATAGTTTTTATTGTTCGCTTCGGTGGCAATCCGCTCTACCTGCACATCAGGGTGGCTGACAATCATGCCGTTTTTTACCAGATAACTATACCCCCAGGCTGTCCCGATACAGCTAAACAGAATTATCCATAATGCTGCAACGCTAAGCTGGTTCAAAAAGTTTTTGGCGGGTTGCTCAATCATTACCCATGAGACCCATCCGAGTAAAAATGATAAGGCAATAGCGCCGACTACCCAGAGTCCGTTGTCCTGGTGCCCTGCATAAATGAGGTACACGGCAACAGGCCAATGCCATAAATAGATAGAATAGGAACTTAAACCCACCCAGCGAAGGTTTCGGTCAGCAAGGCTAAACAGTGAATTATCGTTGCTATAGATAACTAGCATGGTACCGATGATGGGTAGCAGAGTTAACCCGCCTGGCCAGGCGCGTTCAGCGCTAATAAAGAAAACAGAAGCCGCGATGAGCATATATCCCAGCAGGCTCGTTATCGTGCGCAAAGCCCTGGGGAGGGTTAAACGATTTGCCCCATACCAGACGAGGCCACCGCAGAGCATTTCCCAAGCGCGATAGGGCATCAAATAAAACCGGGTAGCGTCATTCGCCGTTGCACTCATGCTATACCAAAATGCACCCAGCGTAAGTATCAGCAGGCATAACCCGGTAGTGATCCATTTCCTGAGCGGGTATAACGCCATAATAATAAAGGGTAAAACCAGATAAAACTGCCATTCAACCGAGAGTGACCAAGTGTGAAGGAACCAGTTTTCATGCGAGTCGGTAGCAAAATAGTCTCCAGACTCCTTATTTAGCTTTATATTGGAAATAAAAATAACGATATAGCCAATATAATTTCCGAGTTTTCGATATTCGTTTGTTGGAAGCCAAAATAAAGTCGCCAATGCCATGATAATACACATCAAAAGCAATGCAGGGAGTATGCGTTTAGCACGTGCAGTATAAAACTTTATAAGGTTAAATGAATGCTTTTCCAGGCTTGTAGATATAATTTTTGTCATCAGAAAACCAGAGATAACAAAGAAGATATCTACCCCAACAAACCCGCCCGGGAGAAGGGCTGGTGCGAAGTGGTAAAGCACTACTGAAAGAATGGCAACGCCACGCAGCAGGTTGATATCCTGGCGGAATTCGCGGTCAACGGCGAGGCTTTTGCTTTCCTCTAATGTTAAGTTGATGTTTGCCATTCACTTTTCCGAACAATATTTTTCTTTTAATTAAAACGTCGGAGAGTGTAACAAAAGCAATAAGTAATTTCTTGTGTTCTAATGCCAAACGAAAAAGGCCACTGCTTCCAGTGGCCTTTTAAACATTATCGAGGGAGGTTACTCGATATTCTGGATTTGCTCGCGCATCTGCTCAATCAGCACCTTCAGCTCGATCGCTGAGTTGGTTACTTCAGCATTGATCGACTTAGATGCCAGGGTGTTCGACTCGCGGTTGAACTCCTGCATCATAAAGTCGAGGCGGCGGCCTACCGCTTCCTTCTTCTTCAGGATGTTGTAGGTCTCTTTCACGTGTGCTTCCAGACGATCCAGCTCTTCGGCAACGTCAATACGCTGCGCCATCAGCACCAGCTCTTGTTCCAGACGGGTGTTTTCCAGCTGAACTTCCGCTTCTTCCAGTTTGGCTACCAGACGCTCGCGCTGCCATTGCAGCACTTCCGGCATAT
>ERZ841116.1431-NODE-1431-length-11842-cov-3.523967_pt1 | contig 11842 bp, 8 predicted proteins | sample MGYA00519875_ERZ841116 | MGnify/ENA primary metagenome ERZ841116 (study PRJEB31850, sample SAMEA3708889) | human gut metagenome | biome: human gut; feature: human-associated habitat; material: faeces | place: China | collected 2014 ... | reverse complement strand
CCACTGCCGTTATGTTTCTTTTAACAATTCATCCCACCACTTTAGAAGCGGGGGACTTCTTATCTACTGGTGTTAAAGGTAATCTCTTTCTTACTCATTCCAGCCGCAACGATATCGCCTTTTTTCACTTCTCCGTTCAGGATGGCTTCTGCGAGCGGATCCTCAATTTTGCTCTGGATCGCGCGTTTTAACGGGCGGGCACCGTACTTGCTGTCGAAGCTGTTTTCCACGAGATATTCTTTCACGGTGTCACGGACTTTCAATTCAATGTCCATCTGCTCCTTGCAGCGGCGCTCCAGATCTTTGAGCAGAATCTGCAGAATCTTCTTCATATCCGCCTTGGTAAGCTGATGGAATACAATAATCTCGTCGATTCGGTTCAGGAATTCCGGCTTAAACATCCGTTTGACTTCTTCCATCACCTGGCCCTTCATGTATTCGTAGTCTTTCCGCTCATCTTCTGTCGAAAGGAATCCAAGGCGTTTCGGCGCTACAATGTTCTGTGCTCCGGCATTGGATGTCATGATAATGCAGGTCTGTTTGAAATCAACTTTTCTGCCCTGCGCGTCGGTGATATGGCCATCATCAAGCACCTGCAGCAGAATGTTGAAAACATCCGGGTGCGCTTTTTCGATCTCGTCAAACAGGATCACACTGTACGGGTTGCGGCGCACTTTTTCGGAGAGCTGGCCGCCTTCCTCGTAGCCGACGTATCCCGGAGGGGATCCAATCAATTTGGAGACGCTGTGTTTCTCCATGTACTCCGACATGTCGACGCGGATCAGGGCCTGCTCTGTACCGAAAACTGCCTCGGCGAGTGCTTTGGAAAGTTCTGTTTTTCCGACACCGGTCGGTCCAAGAAACAGGAAGGATCCTGTCGGACGGTTCGGGTCTTTTAATCCGACTCTGCCTCGTTTTACGGCTTTTGCCACAGCTGTCACGGCTTCTTCCTGGCCGACAACACGTTTATGGAGTGTCTGCTCCAGTCTTGCCAGACGTTTCGATTCTCCTTCCGCGAGACGCTGTACCGGAATTTTCGTCCAGGTGGATACGGTTTTTGCGATTTCTTCTTCTGTTACCTGCAGTTTTTTGTTTTTGCAACGGCGTTCAAAGCGTTTTCGGATCTGCTCCAGATCTTTTTCGAGCTCCTGCTGGCGCGCCTGCAGTTCTTTTGCCTGCTCAAAATCGCCGGCACTGATCGCGGATTCTTTTTCTTTCTGTACTTCGAACAGTGTCTGCTCCTCTTTTGCCATGTTGTCCGGCACCTGGTAGCCGGCGAGCTGTACGCCTGCGGATGCCTCATCGATCAGATCGATGGCTTTATCCGGCAGGAAACGGTCGTTGATGTAGCGGACGCTCATTTTTACGGCTGCTTCCAGTGCTTCATCGGTGATTTCCACGCCGTGATGGCGTTCGTAGTATGGACGCAGTCCTTTTAAGATATCAAGTGCTTCGCTTTCCGTCGGTTCTTCTACTTTGACCGGCTGGAAACGGCGCTCCAATGCAGCATCTTTTTCGATGTATTTACGGTATTCTTCCAGTGTTGTTGCACCGATGAGCTGAATTTCTCCACGGGAGAGGGACGGTTTTAAGATGTTGGATGCATCGAGTGCGCCCTCTGCACCTCCGGCTCCGATGATGGTGTGAAGTTCATCGATGAACAGCAGAATGTTTTCATTATCCGTCACTTCTTTGACGACTCGTTTGATGCGCTCTTCGAACTCACCGCGGTATTTACTTCCGGCTACCATTCCCGAGAGGTCAAGAATGACAACACGCTTGTCACGGATGGTTTCCGGCACGATGCCAAGAGCGATGCGCTGTGCAAGGCCTTCGGCAATCGCCGTTTTTCCGACACCTGGCTCTCCAATGAGGCAAGGGTTATTTTTTGTCCGGCGGCTCAGGATCTGAATCACACGCTCAATTTCCTGGCTGCGGCCGACAACCGGGTCGAGTTTTCCTTCACGCGCAAGCTCCGTCAGATCCCGGCTGTACTGATCCAGTGCCGGCGTTTCGCTGGTCTGCGCTCCACCTCTTGTCTGCGGTCCGCGGCCGGTGTTTGTATTTCCGCTTGCACCGCCCTGCAGCGGTGCCTCGCCCATGGCAGTAAGGATTGCTCCATATAGTTTCTGAATGTTGATCCCCATGGTAAAAAGCAAACGGGTAGCAACACAGTCACTTTCTTTTAAGATTGCAATCAGCAGATGCTCGGTTCCCACAGCTCTGCTCTTAAAACGCGCTGCCTCCGCTTCTGCATTTTCAAGCACTCTGCGTACCCGCGGAGTATAGCCCGGTCGGGATTCGGTCACGGTGTTTCCGCCTGGTGCAATCAGACGGTCAATCAGTTCGGTAAGCTGTCCGGCATCTACGTGAAACTCAGAAAGCACCATGCCTGCTGTGCCATCCTCCACGTTCAGAAGTCCGATCAGAAGGTGTTCGGTTCCTACGTAATTATGTCCACATTTTTCAGCTGTCCTAACCGCATATGCCAGTGCTTTTTTTGCCTGACTGGTATATCCTTCTCTCATAATACTATTGTCTCCTTCATGTTTCGTCTGCGTAATTGCTGTAAATTTCATCTACAAGCTGATGTACTTCTTCTTTTGATATATTTTTGCAGACGGCTTTTGCAAGAATCACCTGCAGATCTTCGCGCAGTTCCTGCATGGCATACAGTTTATCCGCATCGATAGAGATAACGGCTCCTTTTCTTCGGTCAATCGAAAGAAGCCCCTCCTGCCGGAGTACGCTGTAGGCCTTATTTACGGTATGCATGTTGATTCCGATATTGTCTGCGAGCTGTCTTACCGAAGGTAGAGTATCTCCTTCCTGAATTCTGGAAGTGGCAATACCCAGAATAATCTGATTTCTCAGCTGGATATAGATCGCTTCATCGCTGTTGAAATCGATCTGTATTGTCTCATAATACATAGTTACACCCTGCTTTCTCGTATCGTTTTGTTATACATATGTTATAACAATTCGCAGACTTTGTCAACAAACGGTTTCCCTACCTGTTTTTCTCGTAGATGATCTGAAGACCTTTCAGGAGCAGATTCTCATCGATGATGATGTCATGTCTGCAGTGCGGAATCACAGCTTTCGCCAGACCTCCGGTAGCCACAATCGTGCATTTGCAGCCAAGTTCTTCTTCCATCCGTTCGATCATGCCGTCGATGCTGGCAGCGTTTCCATAAATCATACCGCCTTTCATACAGTCCAGCGTATTTTTGCCAATGACTTTTTTCGGTGCTGTCAGACTGGTCTGGCTAAGCTGCGCGGCATTTGATACGAGAGCATCCAGCGAAGTACGAAGTCCCGGAAGAATCACGCCTCCGATGAAGCTTCCTTTCTGATCAAGTACACTCATCGTCGTGGCAGTTCCCATATCGATAACAATCTGCGGACATGTGTATTCATTCAGCGCTGCTACTGCTACTACAACAAGATCGCTTCCTGCCGTTGCGGGGTCGTCCAGTTTGATATTAAGCCCGGTCTTCACACCGGGGCCGACAACTTTGACCGGCTTTTTAATCACTTTTTCTGCCGCACTCCGGCAGAGCTCTGTCACCTGCGGAACAACGGAAGAGATGATACCTCCTTCGATCTGCTCCACCGGAATCTCATACAGTTCCAGTACATTTTTCAGGCTGACTGCGTATTCCAGCTCTGTTTTTGCCTTGTCCGTGGAGAGTCTTTCGATGAAGTATGTTTTTTTCCCTTCCACACACCCAAGGACGATGTTCGTGTTGCCGATGTCTATTGCAAGGATCATGATTCAGGTTCCTCCTGTAAAAACTATGAAATGAAATTCTTGTGGTTTTATTATACATGGTGCGGCGCTTTGAGACAAGGAAAAAGACAGCAAGAAAAAGACAATTAAGTCGATTTCATACTGTCTTCTGAATATTTCATTTTGAATTATCTATTCTTGTTGTTCACAAAAATAAATTTTACATCATTCTCAAACGTACGATTTAGCAGAATTTGCCCTAAAAATGTTTGAGTACTATACATTTTTACATCATTCTCAAACCATTACTTACAGATTTAGGGGAGGTGGAAAGTTTGAGTACCATACATTTTTACATCATTCTCAAACACGCTGGATAATCGCCGAGTCATTATTCACGTTTGAGTACCATACATTTTTACATCATTCTCAAACCACCAGTGAAGTCTTCATCAGAGAACTGCTGTTTGAGTACCATACATTTTTACATCATTCTCAAACCCGAATGCCGTTGTCATCAGATTCCACAGCGTTTGAGTACCATACATTTTTACATCATTCTCAAACACTACGGTACAGCAGCAGTACCTTGACCCGTTTGAGTACCATACATTTTTACATCATTCTCAAACGAGTCCGTGGCGTATCCGTCCGCCTTGATCGTTTGAGTACCATACATTTTTACATCATTCTCAAACAGTCATTACTTTTTCGACGTCTTCGGCCTTGTTTGAGTACCATACATTTTTACATCATTCTCAAACCTCAAATTTAAAAATGAACTGCTTTCATCTGCACAAAACAGGTACTCAAACATCCGATGGATATTAATAGACATCACATCCATCTTTGTCAATTATATAATATTCTCTCTGATTCGAAAAGTCCCTTTGTATATTTTCTATGAAAAGCAAGGATATTTCATAGTAGCATGCCATTTGGGAGAATTTGTTTATTTGTGTTTCGTTCAGATAGGACCGAATATTTATCAGAATCACCAGTTCTTTTTGGAGAAGTTCGGCCATAACTTTGATATATTGCGTTAATTTTTCCAGAAGCCCCATCTCTTTTTCGGTTTCTGTCTGAACTCCCATCAATTTTAGGAGTGCGCTCAAATCGATTTCCTCATTTTGTTCCAATTCGTACCCACTGGCAGCTTCCAATTGATAGATGTATTTCTTCAGTTCCGCAATAATTCTCTGTGTTTCCAGAAACATTTCTTCATTTTGCGCACTTTTGACCAGCTCTGTAAATAACCGTTTTTGTATTCTGTGATCCGCAAAATCAAGAGAAAAGGGCGTTAATACCAATTCCACATCTCTTTTCATATTCAGCTCTGTGTCAGCTTTAGAAAGTACGAAATTTCCCTCCTCTCCCTGATTTTGTTTTTGCAGCTGCTCCACATATTTTAAAAACAGCTCCGGTGATTCTATAATCCATTCTGTGGGACAGTTCCGATGAATCGCAATAGGTTTTTCCAAGTCCACATGTACCAGTTTCATAAAATCACCAGCCTTTCATCCGTATTCAACACTTCACTCTTTACGTTCCCAACAATCAGATCCATTTTCGCATACTGCTTCTCAGTCACCGTTAAAAGCTGTACCAGGCCTTCTTCCGGCTTATTTTTATGAATCTGATCCACGATTCCATTCACTGCAGTTGTATTTAACGCAAGCTTACAGTATACGGATTCCTGGAGCATCAGGAATCCGCTTTTCAATAAAAACTTTCGAAATCTCGCATATTCTCTTCTCTGATCGCCCGTCAGCACTGGAAGATCAAACAGTACCAATACTCTCATAAAACGATAACTCATAGGCCGTAAAACCGGATCAATGCACTGTCATTCTCATTTAAGGCATCAAATACACTTTTACAGTAAATTTTTATGGCATTATTCACATACTGTGTTTTCCCGTCTATCATGACTTCGTTGTTTAATACATTGACCAACTGTATTTTTTCCTCATGCGTAAATTCTTTCCTCTGCATTTGGATTACTTCCCGGTCAATCAGGACACGGAACGGTTCCATCAAATCGGACGCCAGATTAAACTGATTAAACATATTATCATGAAAGAGTCCGAGCTGTGTAATATAACCGCTCGCTACAATTTCTCTCGCAAACGCAGACAACAAAATGCTATATCCGTAATTCAGCGCTGCATTTTCCGGACAATCCGCAGTTCTGGTAAATGTCATACCGAACAACGCATTAAAATATACCTTTGCCGCATGCCCTTCCCGGTTTGTCTCATCGTTCCAGCCAATCTCCTGTAAATATGCTTCTAACAGACCCGCTTCTTCCTTTCCCAGATTTTTTAACAGTTCCTTCTGTTTTCGTATTTTTTCCGTCACAATCTCTGTCCAGATCGCTTCTTTACTGTGCCGGCTCCACTGAATCTGCTTTCTGACCTTATTGCTGGTATCATGACTTCCGTAATACCCAACCAGTTCCGACGATGGATTTCTCTTTTCATCGCAAAAAATCACTTTTATTTTCTTTTTTGTCAGCTCTGCCAGCAGACTTGTTGTGACTGTTGCTGCTGTTGACTCAATCAGAATGGTTGATATTTCACTTAAATGTATTTTTGTTACTTCCTCATTTCGCACCACAAGATAACCAAGCTGATAGTCCAGCTTTGCCCGTTTGGAAATAACCACAATCCGCCAGCTCATAATGCATTCAGGTCTACTGCCTGCTCGTAAATACCTGTTGGCGATTGATGAATCATTTCGATTCGATTGCAATCGGTTATATTTTTGTTGAGACACAAAACTCCTGCTCTTCCAGATCCTCCAATTAATTTCAAATCAGCGGTAACACTCTGGCACTGGAAAAAATGTAAAATTTCATACAAAACGATACACTTTTCTTCCATGCATAATTCTTTAAATTTTTCTCTTTTTTCCGTTAATGTCTTTGCCTGTGCTCCAAGTTTTTTTGCATATACCGTATTTATTAATTTATTCAAAAAGGTTTCATACAGCATCATCACCTTCTTTTCTTCTAAATGGTCGGAATCGTAAATTTTCAGTTCTTTATTCTGTTTTTTACGTTCCACGTACTGTACTATTTTTTTCAGTATTTCCGTTTCTTCCTGAGAAAGTACCAGCTGATTTGCACCTTGCATCAATAGCTGATCTCCTGATCTTCCGGAAACCCACATATAAAATCCGTCCACACACAACAGAGTATCTATTTTGATTTCCGGCACCAGCACTCGCGGATTCTTTAACTGTCTTTCCTCTTCCAGATACCGAATTATATTTTCTTCTGACTTCTGAATTTCCTTTTTCAGACGAATCGGCACATACTCGATTGTTCGTATTTTCTTTCCCTTTTTGCCCTCCGATTCTGCCAGTACAAAGTAAGCTCCCGCCTCTTTGTTATATCCTCCATACTTCTGTATATCACAAAGCCGTTCATCACTGCTCTTGATCGGAACCTGACCTTTTCCTTTTTTGACAATCTGCTGGTCAAACAATGCACCTGTTGCCTCATACGATCTTCGCGTCACAAGAATGTTGTTCTTTTCCATAAACTTTCGGACTGTCACAATGGTTCCGTTCCCGCCTTCCCAGGCAATTTCTCCGTTTCGTTCAATTCTTTCCTGTTCAAACATCTTCTTCAGGTTATAACTTCTTCCCGGATTTTCCTTAATGAAGAGAATCGGATTTGATGTGAATTTTACAAAATATGCGTTGCCAACGACAATATTCAAATAAGCATCCTTCGCATGATGATAATCATTCATCTCCCGTACCTTCAGAAATTTAAAATCCTTACGGAACTTTGAAACGGTTGGCGCTTTCACATAAACAATCTGTGTATCCGGGATCACCTGCTGCAGAATACTTGCTACCGCTTTTGTACTCTGACGAGTTTCCACCAGCTGCCTGGAAATAAATCCAGCCAATTCAGACGGTTCAAATCCATTTCCTCTTATCAGCCGTTTATATTTTTCTTCACTGATCAATCCGGCATCCACTAAAGATTTCCAGAATGGCTGCATTTTTTTCCGAACTGTTTCATCGATCGGATATTTATCCTCTTTCATCTGATTACACTTTTTCTTTACAAGTACCCGGTTATCCAGGCTATCATCCATCACTTTGGACTGTGGAAAAATATGATCAATGTCATACTTCTGATTATCCCACAATTCCTCCAGTTCAATTGTTTCACCGGAATACATGCATTTTCCTTTTTGCGTATAATACAAATACAGCTTGTCTCTTCTCATTTCCGCATCGGAACGCTTTTCAATCTCATCTATCCAGTCTTTTTCTTCCGCTTTACATTTTTTATAGAGTTCCAGCAGTTTCTTTTTTCTTGAAGTGGTTCTTCCCTGATCGGTTTTCTCTCTTGCCATTTCTATAAAAACACGTTTCGGTGGGTTTCCCATCACTTTACAGATTTCCTTTACAATCAAAAGGCTCTGCCAAATCTGCCGCTTCACTGCCGGTGATACGTAAAGTTCCTCGACTAATTCATACGAAATATCCCGTTTTTTCTGTTCGTTTCCATTCTTTTCTTCGATTGCCGATGCAAACAAATATTTTTCGCTAAGCAGTTGCATCAGATTGTCATTCGTCTCCCACAAAGCCCGAATAATAGACCATGCCTCTCCCGTTTCCGGTGCCGGTGCTTCCGTCTCTTCCAAAAACACTTTTGAGAGTCTTCCCCAACCACGATACGGCAGTTTACTTATGCTGTCTCTTTGTTTTTCTGTCAACTCCGGAAACAGTTTCTTTAATCTCTGTTTCAGTATCGCTTTATCATCTCCAAACAGCGTTACGTTCAGGATGATGCATTCTTTTTCCGCCTGGTTCAGTGACAAATTTGTTAATTTCTCTTTAAAGTCATGGTATGCCGTAAGAGAACTCTTGAAATCACCATCAATTCCGGTAATTTCAACTTCTTTTCCGGTAATTCCTTCTTTCACTAAATAGTTTTTCAGTTTTTTCTGTGTAACTTTTCTGCTTTTCTGGAATACTTCTTCATATATTTTCTGTTTCTGCTCTACAGATATCTTTTCTCCATCCAAACGCAGATTATTTAATTCATTTAAAACTTCGTATTTGCTGTACAGCAGAGAATACTTTGGTAAAACATCTTCACTTGGCAGATAAGTACATTTATTCGTCATTCTTCGAATAAACTGCTCTGCACTTGCTTCCAAATCTACCATCTCATCGAAGTTCCATGGATATATTTTGCCTTCTTTTCGTACCGCCCAGTTACTCTTCTCCCCTTTTTTTCGAATTCCGTTTAAGGGTCCTACGTAGTACGGAATGCGGAATGTGAAAATCTTTTGAATCTTCTCTCCATTCTCTTTCAGTAGCGGAACTTTATCTTCCAGATTTTTCAGGATTGCATTTAATTCATATAAATGAATCTGATATGGAATGACACTGTTGTCTTTTACAGTCTGTTTCGGAAGAAACGTTCCCATTTCCATTTCCTTCTGCATGCAGGATGCTTTCGTCACATCTGATATCTTGCCCAGAATATTCTTTTTCAGATAACCGTAAAAGTCTTCCTGACTACATTGTTTTGGTGCCTTGATATACGCATAATAATTAGCTTTTTCACCCTTTTTTGCAAACAGTCTCTGATATTCTTCCCTTGAAAGATTCTCTCTGACCAGCTTTTTCAGATCTTTCAGATCTTTTTTATGCTTTTCATAAAGTGCCACTTTTGCCTCTGAAAGAGAAGAATAGTTCTGCAAAATATCAGCCAGAACAGCCCAATCGTACACTGCTTTTGCGTGTTCAATTAATACATATTTTTCTCCCAGCTCTGCTTCGATCTCTCCAGCGTATTCTTCATAACCTGCATCTGCGAAGCAAAGTTTTGGCCGTTCCAGTGTATCCATCTGTTTTTCCCCAAACAGATTTCCCAGTTTTGCTGTTCCACCGGTAATCAATCCCAGCCACTCTTTTTCACAGGATGTTTCTGCCCGCATTGCTTTTACTGCTTTTGTCTTTTTCGCAGATTTGGTCAATGTTCGGTCTTTTAAAATTGCCTCTATTTCCTTGCTTCTTTCCACTCCAATCTCGGAAGAAAAGCCAAGTTCTTCTGCCCTCACTGCTTCAAGGAACTGTTCAAATGTTGTCTGAAATTCTCTTACCTGTTCGATATTTCCGTTTAATAGAAAATGGCCTCTGTGTTTCATCATATGATGCAGAGCAAGATATATCAGGCGAATATCAGGCGTTTCGTCAGTTTCCATTAACCATTTTCTCAGATGATAGATGGTTGGAAACTGTTTATGATATTCTTTGTCTGTGTAATCATCATCCGCAAACAATGCATAGGGAAGTTCTGGACACTTTCCCCGCCTGTCACGCTTATCCTCTGGCCAGTAACGACTCTCTTTCATTCTGCGAAAAAATCCATCATCTATCTTTTCTACTTCTTCCGCAAAAATTTTCTGCAGCAATTCTATTCTCCAATTACGACGATCCAATCTTCGTTTTGCTGTCCGAAACCCTCTTCTCTCTTCTGCAGTCTGTGCACTGTCAAATAGCCGTACACCCCAAAGTGTTTTTCCATGTGCGCGCAAAATTTCGTACTTCTCATTTGTCACAGCCCATCCAACCGAACTGCTTCCCATATCAAGTCCGAGATAATATTCCCCTTTCATCTATTCTTTCCTCCATTTTCTACATTTTATCTAATTTTACCATATATTTTGATTTTTTACATCTTTTCTTTCCTATTTTCAACAATTCTACTTCCTGGTTCTTGCTGTTCTCACAGTACTGAATCATAACCATGTTTCATTTCTAATTTTAGACAACAAAAAAACTGCTGTCTATGAAGACAACAGTTTTCGTTCCACACACTGTGGACCATCTAACGATGGCGTTTTCGATAAATCGTTATTTGAACTTATGATGTAAAATTTAGTATGGTACTAAACTAACTACACTATACTTCTATTTTTTCCTTTCGTCAATCTTTTTTAGAAAGTTTTTATGATAATTATTCCATTTTTTTCTCTTGCGTCCTTCTTGTTTTTATGGTAAAATATATTTTGTTCTGATTACGAACACTGCCGCTGTGGCGGAATTGGCAGACGCACTTGACTCAAAATCAAGCGGTGAATAACCGTGCCGGTTCGAGTCCGGCCAGCGGCATAGCTAAAAAAGATCTGCAAAAACGAACGTTGATGCAGATCTTTTTTTATTGTCTTCCCTTCAAAAAAACAGCTTTTGAAAGAAAGAAAACCCCTTTCGAAGAACCGGCCATCTGCCGCATGGTTCTTTTTGAAAGGGGTTTTACTGTTGTTATCTCTTATTTATTTCCAAACATCTTCTCATACTCCGGTGTTCCATCCAGTGTAGCGAAGTAGTCTTTCGGGGTTTCTGCGCGGCGGATGACTTCAAAGCTGCCGTCCTCTTTTAACAGAACCTCTGCAGATTTTAATTTTCCGTTGTAGTTGTATCCCATGGAAAATCCATGTGCGCCGGTATCGTGGATAAAGAGAAGATCTCCGACCTCTACTTCCGGCAGCATTCTGTCGATAGCGAATTTATCATTGTTTTCGCATAAGGAACCCGTTACGTCATATTTGTGATCGCACGGCTGATCTTCTTTTCCCATCACGGTGATGTGGTGGTAAGCGCCGTACATAGCCGGTCTCATCAGGTTGACCGCGCAGGCGTCGCAGCCGATGTACTCTTTGTAGATGTGTTTCTGATGGATGGCGCGGGTAACGAGTCCGCCGTACGGTCCCATCATAAAACGGCCCATTTCCGTGTAAATTGCAACATCGCCCATGCCGGCCGGAACAAGAACTTCATCGTACACTTTATGTACACCCTCGCCAATCACGCCTTCCTGATCCGGTTTGTACGGAATTCCGACGCCGCCGGAAAGATTGATGAATTTAATCTTCACGCCCGTCTCTTCCTGCAGCTTTACAGCCAGCTCAAACAGTGTTTTTGCCAGAACCGGGTAGTAATCATTGGTTACGGTATTACTTGCAAGGAAGGAATGGATGCCGAACTCTTCTGCCCCTTTTGCCTTCAGAATGCGGAATGCCTCAAAAATCTGCTCGGTTGTCATACCGTATTTGGCATCTCCCGGATTAT